>Ga0187894_10000329_pt1 | contig 64124 bp, 51 predicted proteins | sample GBC1701081metaG_FD_136650 | JGI IMG/M metagenome (GOLD analysis project Ga0187894, IMG submission 136650) | White microbial mat communities from a lava cave in the Kipuka Kanohina Cave System on the Island of Hawaii, USA - GBC170108-1 metaG ... | reverse complement strand
CCTGGAAGAAGAACCCGACCCCGTTCGCCTGGACGAAACCCGCCAACGCAATCATCCGATCCCATCGTCGAATGCTTGAGCGCATCTCGACGGCGGTGCACTAGGGTCCTCGGCGGTCGCGGCGGCGGCCTGCATGTACGCGACCTCTTCCCGGGAATCGAAGCCCATGGAAGCGTACAACGACAGCGAGCTGACGTTGATGGTTTCCTGCAGGAGCCGGATACGCTCGATTCCGCGGCGCCGGCCATGATCCACCACGTCCTGCATCAGGGCGAGCCCGATATCCTTTCCTTGGTGGCACGGCTCTACCGAGACCGGGCCGATACCGGCCACCGCATCGGAGAGGGACAGGAAGTTGGACCCCACCACCTGACCGTCCAGGAGCGCCACGACGCTGTAGAAGTCGCTCCGGCTCACCATCATGCCCAGCAACTGTCGCCCCAGCGCGACGCTGGGGAGGTCTACCGGGAAGTGGTGGCGGTCATGGAGGTTCTTGAAAGCCTCGTAGCAGATTCTCCCCATCTCGCCGACGTGCGGGGACTCTGCTCGAACGAGCTCGAGGCTGGCTGCCGAGATTTGCGACGAGGACATGGTGCTTCTCCTCGGGGCTAACGCTCACGTTGACCCGCGTCCTTGCTGGAGCGGCGAAGCCGCGGAGGCAGAGACGTCGGCTCCAACGTGTTGTTGGGCGGCGAAAGCCCGCTTGTATGCGGGCCGCGCTTCAGCGCGGGCGACATAGGCTGCCAGGTTCGGAAACTCGCCCAGAATGCCCGATGATTTCAGCCTGAGCAGCACCGACACCATCATCAGGTCGCCAGCGCTGAACGCACCATCGAGCCAGTCGGCATCCCCCAAGCGAGCAGAAAGTTGGCCCAGCCGATTCCGGACGCGATCCTCGACCAGAGGTAGCCGCTCCCTATTCCAGGGCTTGTCGCCCTCCAGAAGCTTGGCAGTTGCAAGTTCAAGGATCGGCGGCTCCACGGTGTTGAGCGCGGCAAACATCCATGTGATCGCCCGCGCCCGGGCATTGGGTTCGTCCGGCAACAGATCCGCATGGCGGTCGGCGATATGGAAGACGATCGCGCCTGTCTCGAACAGGGCGAGATCGCCTTCCTCGTAAGTCGGAATCTGGCCGAAAGGATGAAGGCTCAGATGCGCGGGTTCCTTCATCGCACGGAACGAAACGAGGCGGACCTCGTAGGATTGACCCACTTCTTCAAGCGCCCAGCGAACGCGCGAATCACGCGCCAGTCCCTTGCCGCCATCGGGCGACTGTTCAAAGGCGGTAATGATGATCGTCATCGTGAAGCTCCTTCGGTCGACCTGCCGCGATGAGCGGCCGGCGAAGCCGGTCCGCTCCAGCGCCTGGTCAGGTGCCATCTCCTGATGGACGACGGGCATGCCACTTCTCGTATAGCGGAGGCCAATTGTCCGGTTCGCCGCGCTTTCGGTAGGTCGAGAGGAGTACGTGGTCGATGTCGAATTCAAAGAGTCGCTCGCTTCCATCCGAGCCACCGCCTGTCGCCAGATAAGAGGTCCGTACTGCGTGACACAGAGACGCGTCATCCCGCGGTGTGGCGGTGCCGTTCAGATAGAACTCGTCATCTCGGTCTGGCAAGGGGAACGAGTGGATCGCGTATCGACCGTCGCGGAGAAGGTCGCGCTGTTTTGGAGAGGGCCCGATGAGCCCAAAGAGCCGGCCCCCGTGGAGAATCGGACAGAACGGATGCACCCGTGGCCCGGCGTCGCGCCGGACTGTCGCCAGATACCCAAGCGGAACGCCGAAGTTGTACAGGATCTCGCGCCCCCGGGCGGCGAGCCGCGGGCTGGACTCCTCGAACTCGTGCCAAGTTGCCACTCGTGCACCTAACGACACGGCGGCTCAGCGGCCGCACATTGGTTACTCGCCCCACTCACTGCATGTGGCGTTCGAGTCTCACGCCCCCGGGCCGCTGCAGCTGTGTTAGGCGGTGGCCCTTTCCTTCGCGTAGTTCTTCGAATCGCAGGCGACTTCCCAGAGATGGCCGTCCGGGTCGGCGAAATACCCGGAGAAGCCCCCCCCAGGAGGTCGGATGGGCTGGTCGCGTCAGCGTGGCCCCGGCCCGAACGGCACGATCGAGGAATACGCCAACTTCCTCGGAGGAGTCGAGGAAGCGTGCAAGTGTAACTCCACGGAATCCATCACCCGAAGGAGCTACACCAGCATCCTCTGCCAGTTCGTGTCGAGGAAAGAGCGCAAGCTGGGTGCCGCCGAGATCGAAAAACGCGATTGTCTCCGGTTCGTAGGGCACTCGCGGAAGACCGAGCCCTGCCTCGTAGAATCGGATCGACCGCTTCAGATCCTGGACTCCCAGCGTCACGACTATCGGTGTTGTAGACACTTCGCCTCCGCCTAGCGACTGGGCGATGAGCCGCCGGCGTACCAGCGCTCGGGACGGGTACCGATGCTCACGCCGGTCGGCTCCATCGCCGTGGTAGACGCATGGTTGCTAAAACCATTGGAACACCTTCAACAGCAACACGAAGACCACGACCGATATACCACCCTGGAGGGGGAAGACGGTCCTCGCCTTACGCCGCTCCTCTTGATCGAAGCGCACCGCATAGTTGTAAACGTGACCCACGACTTCGAGCACCCCGCCCAAGGCGAGCAAGAGTAGGCGGTACTGCGCCAGCCCCATGATGATGATTGGAATGCTTACGAGGTGCAGCGTCAGATTCACGGTGCCACCATGGAGGGTGGTAAACATGAACCGCAGTTGTTCAGTCAACGTCATCGGCGCTTCAGCACTCGTCTAACGCCGGCGCTCAGCCGCGCGGGCCGCTGCCCGACGGCTCCCGCTGGCTGTTCGCCTACGCGGCCCGCGTCGGCGGCGGCTTGTTGGACGTTCCGCGCCGACCGTACACTTTCTACTCCGCATCTGTGGGTTCGAACCCCGGTACCCATTCTGGGAACTGCGGAAGCCCATCCTCGATCTCCCACCAGGGCGCTTTGGGGCCGACAAACATGTGCAAGGCCGGCCGCACATCCGGGTCGTCATCGAGAAGCCCTGCCGGGACCAACGCGATCGTGCCGCCGAGCAAGACGAGCGGAGCCTTCGATCCGCAGACGCGGCAGAAGGCGCGGCGACCATCGGGAGGATACTCGTACAACCCGACCAGCTCCTCACCCTTCGCGAAGTGAAATTGGGCGGGTTGCACGAGCGCGCCGGTAGCGAACGCAGCACCCCCCTCCTTGCGGCACCGGGAACAGTGGCAATGGCGGAGTAGCATGATGCTCTCCGCCGCAAACTGGATACCACCACAAAGACAGCTTCCTCGCACTACGCGAGTTCCCTGACGCTGCTCGGTCGTTCGCGAACTGGTCGCAACCCCCTGGGAGGTGACCACCGAGACCGGCGGCCCGAAGCCGGGGACCCAAGTCTCGAATCGTGGCAGCTCGTCAGTCATATCCCACCACGGCGCCTTGGAAGATACGAACGTGTGGAGAACGGGTCGCACCAGCGGATCGTCGTCGAGAGTTCCCGCGGCGATGCTCACCGTCTCGAGATGCCGCGGTCTGCCTCGGCACGGGCGAGCTACACACTCGACAGAAGCTGCGGAATCCGCCCGGGGACGATTCGTATCGGGCGACGAGGTCCGAGCCCTTGAGGAAGCGGAACTTGTGCGGTTCGACCTGGGCGTAAGTGCGGAATGCAGCGCCACTGATTTTCCTACAGTTGGCGCAATGACAGTGCGTAAGGACCGCGACCTCCTCAGCCTCAAACTGAACCCCTCCGCAGAGGCAGCTACCGTGAATCACGACGCCCCCATCGCTCAGATCGTCGTCCAACGACCTGGCGTTGTTTGAGCGGCCCGCGCTCACAGGCGTCCACAGTAGGCAGGCCGCTCCGCCGCGGGTCCGCTCCGACGCCGGGTTAGACGGCAGCGGCTTCATGGCGCTACGAACTCGGCTCCTCGGGCTCGAACCCCGGATAGATACGAAAGCGAGGGAGAGCGTCTGTGATCTCGTACCACGGCGCCTTCGAATCCACGAACACGTGTCGGGAAGGTCGAACCAGCGGATCGGAGTCCATGGTGCCAAGGGTCACGACCAGGGTGTTGGGGTCATCGAGGCGTCGTACGACGAGCTGGGAGCCGCAGCGGCTACAGAAGACCTTTCGACGCTGCGGAGAGGACGCGAATTCCGACAAGAGCTCCTGCCCGATAACCCAGCGGAAGTTGCCTGCCGGAACTTCTGCGTTCGCGGAGAACGCTGAGCCGTGCGCCTTGCGGCACATCGAACAGTGACAGAACTCTGCTGCACGAGCCGAGCCGGAGACCTCGTAGCGAGTAGCTCCGCACAGGCAGGACCCGGTCCTCACGTCCATGCGTTGTGTTTCCGCCGTCTTGTAACGGCCTGGCGATCAGCGGCCCGCGTCCACCGGCGCTCACCTGATGACTGGCCGCTCATGCGGGTCCGCTGCATCGCCTGGTTAGGCGGCCGCTCAGTCTCGCGACCGGAATTACGCGTCATTTCACGTGCGCGCCAACCATCATGCCGATGATTCGGCAGGGCTCTTCCCATCGGTTGCGCCAGCGGTGCATCGTACCGCTCTGGACAACAACGTCCCCAGCGCCCAGCTCGGTCGTCGAACCGTCATCGAGTTCGAGGACACATCGCCCTGAGAGCACATACAGAACGTCGACCGTTGCCGAGCGATGCATACCCGGGTCCTCGGGGAGCATGGTTGCCATCAACCCGGGAAATCGGCGCTCGACTTCGGCTGCAATGGTCTTCGAATCCACGTCCGGAGGCGACGTGCCGTCGGGTGCCAGGACAAACTCTGTAATGCGCCACTATCCGGGTACGTGAGTGTCTCATCCGCGCCCCACAAGACGCTCAACGACGACCCGGGTCGGCGAGGATACTCTACCGCACTCACTTCTTGATCGCTGGCGATGACTGATTTGCCGTCCTCCCTGTGGCCAGTGACTACACGTCTGATTGTCTGCATGAGCTTGCCCCTCTCTCGCGGTCACCCTCGGACGCGACAGGTCATACGCGGTCTAACCCCGAAGCTCAGCGGCGGGGAACGAGCGCAGCGAACGACCCGTCCGCTGGAGCGCCTTGTTGGGCCTCACTCTGCGGGCAACATCTGTGGGTTCCACGCGACCTCCCACTTGGCGTTCACCTGTTCGCTCCAACTCTTGGCGCGGCCACGCCGTTCAGAAACGGCAGAGCAGTGTCTGCCAGCTCCGGCGCGGTGCCGATTTCGTAGTGCGTGAGATTCGGCAGGATTGCCAGACGATTCTGCGACATGTGCTCGCGTTGCCAGCCAGCATCCTTCAGCCCGCCGCCGAGCAGCTGGTAGAACTTCACCTCGTGCTCCGGCCGGAACATGTCGCTGTCGCCGTAGATGAGCATCACCGGCATGGTCAGCTTCCTGACGTCCGCCGACCAGTCGTAGGACTTGCGCATGTATGCGCCCATCTGGTCGAGCAGCTTCGGGAAGTCTTCCGGGTGCGGCGCAATCGCGACGTACGACTTGTACATGGGCGTTTCCTTCATCTGCTCCGCCATCGCGGCACCGAGTGCCGCCTGCTGCGGCAGCATTTCCGGATAGAACCCGTCCTGCGAGAACGGGGTGGACACCAGCACCAGCCGGCGAACCATTTCCGGATGCTGAGCGGCGAATTGGAACGCGACGCCACCGCCCATCGAATAGCCGAGCACGTCGACCTTGTCATAGCCGAGCTTCTTCAGCACGCCGGCCATGTCGTTACCCATGTCGATCAGGCTGATCTGGCGATCGCCCAGAGCCGTACGGCCGTGGCCTTGCAGATCAACGCCGATCACCTGCCGGTCTTGTGCCAGCTTGGTCAGGGTGAGCCCGAACATCTCGGTGTGGAACATGCCACCGTGAAGCAGCAACAGCGGCTCGCCCGTGCCGTAGACGGCGTAGTAGTAGTTCAGACCGTTGACCGCGGCATGGGCGCTCTTGCTGGGTTTGGGCATTTCGGTTTGCATGGTGGGTTCCTCCTGCGCTGCTTGAACTATCGTCGGAGCCGCAGGGCTGGCGGTAACAGTCGCAAGCACTACGATTAGCAGCTTGATGGACATGGTGGGTTTCCTACTCCGATGGCAGGCTATTCCCAGTAGCCACCCTAGCGTCGTGTTCGACCTTCGAAGACTCCCAGATAAGCGAGGCCCAACGACAATTCGGCCGCCGGCCTATTTCAGGGTCGGGAGGAGTCGGGACCCGCTGAGGCAGCGGGAACCTCGTCGGCGCGGAACCCGCAATGGCGTGCCGGACCGTCTCTCTCATCCGAGGCGCGCGAGCGCCCCGATGGCGTGCCGCCGTGCCACCACCGTGGCGACGACGATCGCCGCCACCGCCAGCGTCACGCACGCGACCACCGCACTCGCTTCGGTCGCCGACAGCGGTAGGGCGTAGCGCCCGGCGTGCAACAGCCGGGCGAACGGCCACGCCGCGAGCGCCACTACCACGAACGTGAGACCGAGCGCTGCCGCCATGTAGATCATCGCACCGAACCCGGTCGCGATCTGGGCGGCGTTTCCCGTGTCGAGCTTCGGGTGCACGGCACCGAACGCCAGCCCCATCGCGACGATCGCCGCGACGAGCGCCACCAGCAGTGCGGCGATGATCGCGGCCGGTACGGCGGGGACCGACAGCATGTGATTGGTCAGCACCACCAGGCAGACCGCGAACACCGAAAGCGGCGCGAAGCCCATCCAGAACTTGGTTCGCCAGATGCGCTGCAACGACACCGGAGCCGTGCGCAGGATCCACCACGACCGGCCCTCGATGCTCACCATCGGGAACACGAAGCGCACGGCGACCGCGATCGTCACGAATGCGCCGAGACCCAGGTTCAGGACCGTCGCCATGTCGCGCATGCCCTGGGCGAGGGCGCCGTCGCCGTCGATCGGCAAGGCCCGGAAGTTGAAGACGTAGATGGCGACGACGGCACCCAGGAGAAGCAGCTGCGACCACTGGCTCGCGTCGCGGATGAATACGGTCAGGTCCTTTACGACGAGGAGGCGCGCGAGCCGCGGCAGTGGCGCCGCCAGCCACGCGAGCCAGCGCCCGAGCGGCCGCTCCGTCTCGCCGGCCCGCACGCGGCCCACCTGCGCCTTCGACCAGGCCTTCAGGTACACGCGCTCGACGACCGTCGCACTCACCGCGATGAGCATTGCAGCCGTCGAGGTGAGGAGCGCCAGGTTGAACCCGGGCTCGCCGTCTCGCGCCCCGAGCAGCGGCACGAGCGTCTCGGCCGCCCACGTCGTCGGCCAGTACGGCGACCCGCGCGAGCCGAAGCCTGCAAGGAAGCCCGCGAACCCCATCAGCCCCGATTCGTGTGCCAGGCGCTCGGGCTGGAGCATCCGTCCCATCGTGATCGCTGCCGCCAGCAGGAAACCCACGCTGACGGCCAGCGTGTCGCGCGCGCCGCGCGCCGGGAAGACGAGCACGAGCGCCGTCGCGGCGAGCACGCCGAGCGCCGTCGGGATCACGACGAAGCTTCCGAGGACGGCGACGAGCCCCGCGTAGTAGAGCGGGCGGGCCCCATACACCCACCCGTAGGCGAGGAACACAGGCAGACCGAAGATCACCACCATCCACGACGACGCCACCAGCGTCTCGATGAACCGTGCGTGGTGCAGCCGGCGAAAGCCGACCGGAGCGGCGAGCAGGAGCGCCACGTCGGAGGCCAGGTAGAAGGTCTGCAGCGCGGCGATGGTGGCCGACAGCACCAGGATGCCGAGGAAGACCCCGAAGATCAGAATGAGCAGACGATCCGTGAGCGCCGGCCCGAAGTCGCCGATCGTGTGGAAGTAGCGGATCATGCGGATCGAGATCGCGAAGCACGCGATCCAGAGCGCCGCGACCGCGAGCGTGAGGACTGCGATCCGCCGGGGATGTCGCCGTGCGACGTTGCGCGCAGCGAGACCGCGGGGTCGGAGGAGGGCGGCGACGGTCACGCGGGCGCCTCCGCGTTGAGGATGTCGAGAAACACGTCCTCGAGCGTCCGTCCGTCGCTCTCGGCGCCAGCGGCCGTCCTGGCGCGCGCCCGGAGGTCGTCGAGGCTTCCGAGGGCGACCAGCCGGCCCCGGTCGATGATGCCGATGCGGCCGCAGACCTCCTCGGCGACGGCGAGGCTGTGGGTCGAGAGGAAGATGGTCACGCCGTCGGCGGCCAGGCCCGCGATCCGCGCCTTCAGCTCCCGCGCTCCCTCGGGATCGAGGCCGACCATCGGCTCGTCGAGCACGAGGATCCTCGGACGGTGCATCATGGCGCCCGCCAGCGCGAGGCGCTGCTTCATGCCGTGAGAGAACGTCTCGACCAGCTCGCCGCCCTGCGTGGCGAGCCGCATGTCGTCGAGGAGCGCCAGCGCCCGACGCTTGGCTTCGCGGCGCCTCAGGTCGAAGAGCCCGCCGACGAACGTCAAGTACTCGAGCCCCGTCAGCTTGTCGTAGAGGTGCGGGCGATCGGGCAGATACCCGGTCACGCGCTTGGCGGCGTCGGGCGCCGTCGCGATGTCGTGGCCGCCGAGTCGTACCGTTCCCGACGTCGGCTCCAGCAGCCCCATCATCATGCGGATCGTCGTCGTCTTGCCGGCACCGTTGCGGCCGAGAAAGCCGAACACCGTGCCGGCCTCGATGGCGAAGTCGAGGTCGTCGACTGCCACGAGGGGTCCGAAGGTCTTCCGCAGGCGCTCGAGCACGATCATGTCACCCTCCAGTCGAGTGAAGCGCGAGCCGGCCCACGATCTCGGCCAGCCGCGCGTGTCGCTCCGGGCCGCCCTCGAGCAGCTTCACGTGTGTCGCGTCGACCGGCATCTGGTCGAATATCGCGTCGGCGCTCACCCAGCCGTCGAGCCAGACCTCGTTCCACGCGTGGTAGTAGAAGCCGTCGTCGACGTACACGAGCCCCGCCACGATGCGTGCGGGGACCCCGGCCGCCCGCACCAGCGCGGCCACCAGCACTGCATGCTCGTTGCAATCGCCACGGCGCGTGCGCAGCACGTCGCGCGCGCTCGGGATCGTGAGGCTCGGCTCGCGCTCGACGTTGTCGGTCACCCAGTCGAGGACGCGCCGCACCTTGTCGCGGGCAGCCGTCGCCGGTCCGGCGATCGCCCGCGCGCGCGCGACGATGGCCGGATCGTCGGATTCGACGAACGGGGAGGGGGCGCGATAACGGTCCAGCTCATCGGCGGGACCCGCATCCACGCGCGTCGGGCTCTCACGCGTGATCCGCACGATGTCGCCCGCGACGCGCTGGCGCGGCGGTGCGTCGGGCACACGGTCAGCCGCCTCGCCGGTCACGCGCATCACCAGGTGATCGAGCGCGCGCGGGTCCGCGATCGTGCCGTCGAACGGCACTCGCGTCGTCGCGGCGAGATCGAGGAACCTCCCGTTGCCGATCCCACTGCGGGCGGTCTCGGCCGACTCCTGCCGCACGACGAAGCCGAGCGCGCCCTCCTCGCGCACCGCGCGTCCGCGGCGGTCGATCCAGGCGCGCGACTCGAGCCCTTGGGTTTCCTCGACGATCCGCAGTGTCTCGACGCCGTCGATCGTCTCGTGTCCCTCGACGCGGACACGCACGGGCTCGCTGCGGAGCGAGGTCGGGCTGAAGACCTGATGCGTGAATCGCGCGCCGAGCTCGGGCCACGCCGCAGCAAGCCGGGGGCGGAGCGTGCTCGCCAAGTGCACCGGCTCGGTGAGGGGAAGCGCAAACGTCCCGCTGCGACCTTCGGGGCCGTAGCGGACTTGGAGCGTCGTGCCGTCGCTGGCGCCCGACGCGGCGAAGGTCGCCGCCGCAGAGACGAGCAGGAAGCGGAAGCGGCGCAGACCGTGGGATCGGTCGGTTTCGGCGTGGAGGGTGGTCGTAACCGTCTGCGGCTGTCCGAGCATGGCGACGACGAGCCGCGATTCGTCCTCGAGGGCCCACCCGTCGGCGGTGCGGCGCTCGGCCCGGCGCGAGTACCCGATCTTCTGCTCGCGCTGGTAGATGCCGAACCACTCGACGGCGTCGGTGGTCTCGGTCGGTTCGTCCGGCGCCGACAGCGTCGACGCGTCGAGCCCGTCCGCCGCACGCTCGCGGCGGACGAGCGTCCCCATGAGGCCGAGCCAGAGAAGGACGAGAACGATCGTGCCGAGATGCCGCATGCGCCCGGGTGCCCCATTTGAGACTACCCGACGCGCCGCCAGATTCGACCGCCAGGGGAGGGAGGTACCGGCAGCACGATTGCGGGCACACTCGGCGTCATGGACGCGCTCGCTGGCGCTGGTCGGTGTTCTAAGCTACCGGACTCGCTCGTCGCCCTCGTAGCTCAGGTGGATAGAGCACAGGATTCCTAATCCTGGGGTCGCGTGTTCGAATCACGCCGGGGGCACTACGTTTTTCAAGGTGGAACACCCTCGAAGCGGGCTGGAGTCTCGACGGCGTCCATCGCCTCGACGACGGCGGCTGGCCGCGCGCCGTGCTCAACCTGGAGCAGCCTCGCAGCATGACCGCACGGACACTCTGCGTGTGGCAGCGCCAGCATACGCACGCCGGGATCGAGGACGCGGAGGCATGCGCCGTCGCCGCGCTCCAGCTCGTGCGGACGTGGCCTGACGGCCGCTAGTCTCCGCATTGCGATAGTTCCTTGTCGGCGGCGGGACGATCGCGCTATTTTGCACGCAGCAATGACGCGGACCTTCATCGCTGGTCTCGTCCTACTCCTCGCGGCGACTGCGGACGCCGCACCCTCCCCGCGTCGCTGCGCACGCGCCTGCTCCTGGGCCGGCTCGCATTGCGAGAGCGCACCGCGGCCGAAGCGATGCACCCGAGGCGTGCTCGCTCGCTGTGGCGGTTTCGCTCTCTGCTTCCCGACGACGACCACCACCTCGACGGCCGCGCCCAGCTCGTCGAGCAGCTCGTCGAGCAGCTCGACGACGAGCACGTCCACGACGACGAGCACCACGACCACGACGGCATCCGCGCCGATCTCCGGCAGCCTGCATCTCGGGCTCGTGGACGACTGCTTGAGCCGGCACTCGTGCAACACGGGCGACGGCGAGCCGAAAATCTGCGGGGAAGCGGACCCGTACTTCGACGTGATGATCGCCGTCGGTGCCACCGCTCCCGACGGCACGTTTACCGTCGAGATCGACTGGGGCGACGGCCGTCCGACGAGCACGTGTCCCGGCGGCCCCCACGAGTTCTGCTGGGATGACGGCCAGTACACGTGGTGCGGCACGCGGGTCTATGCCTCGTGCGGGTCGGGGGCACTCCTCGTCTACGGCACGCACGTCGAGCTGTGGATCGGCGGCCTTCAGCCGGATTCCTGCGTCGATCTCTACGTCGGCGAGATCGTCCCGTAGCTCAGTCGATCGGTGTGCCCTTGCCGCGTCCCCCGCGGTACGCTCCGAACCGCGCGTACACGCGTGTCGGAGGCTCGACGGCGGCCCATCGGATGTGACAATCCCGCGGCATGCGCCGCCGCTCATCGCTGCCGATCGTCGCCGCCGGTCTGCTACCCGTGCTGGTCGCCGTGCCCGGGCTCGTTCTGGGTGTGCTGCAGATCGCCGACGCGCTGCAGACGCGCCCCGCAGGCGGTGTGATTGGCCTCGGCCTGGTGCTCGGGTTCGGGCTCGTGCTGGGCTCGCTCTTCGTGGTCTGCGTGACGGCGCTGCTCACGGGGGTCGCGCTCGACATCCGTGACCTGCGCAACGATCGCGTCGTCGCCGACCGCTCGGCGTAGCTACGACGGGATGCGGGCGACCAGCGCGTTCACCGCCGTCTGGAGGGGCGCGAGCGGAACCCCGAGCGTTCCCTTGGCATCGGCGGCACCCGCCGCAGCGAGCAGGGTCTGCAGGGTCTTGCGCGCCTTCGCGTACGCCCTTGTCTGCTTCTTCCCGCTGTTGCCGGCGGCGGCTTTGTCGAGCGCCTTACCGGCCTTCGTCGCGAGCGTTCCGAGCTTCGTCGCCACGTGCTTGGCCTTCTTGCTCGCGCTCGTCGTGGGGTTCGGCAACGTGCCGCGCAGACTGTCGAGGCAGGTGGATGTCGTATCGCAGCCGCTACCCGTGCCGCTGCCGCCGCGACAGAGCGTGCCGAACAGGTCCGGGCAGGCGAGATCGTCGCTCGTGTAGGCGGCGAGTACGCCAAGACTCGGGGCACCGTTGACCTCCGGGTCGGCTGAGCTCACCGTGCCGGTGAACTCTACGAGGACGATCGCCGTCGCTGTGCTCGGGACGAGCGGGACGAGCACCTGATCGACGTACGAGTCTCCCGAGTGCCCGAACAGAGCGGGCACCACGATCTTGGCCTTGCCGGGCGCGGCCGTGAGCGTCTGGTTCGCGAGAGAGAGGGCCGCCATCCCCACGTCGAGGGTGAACGCGCCGGTGAGGTCCACGGTTGCGGAACCCGTCATGGGGTTCATCTGTGCGGTGCCGCCGGTGACCGCCGTCGTGGCCTCGCCTCGGGTCGGGTAGTTGAACTCGTCCGTGGTACGCAGGTTGCCACCGGTGACGGTGAGGACGAGATTATCGAGCGTGCTGCCCGGGTAGTTCGGCGTGAACTCGATCGTCCCGCCCACGAAGAGGATGTATGCGTAGTTGAGCGGGTCGGCACCGGGAACCGTCAGGAGCGCGAAGGAGGCGTCCCCATGCACGTTCGGCGCCGAGTCGTTCGGTGGGAGTGCGGCATCGGTCACGGTGTCGTCCGCCGTCCCGATCCGGAGATCGGCCCCGAACGTGTGATTCACGAGCGACGGCGCCGTGATCAGGTGCGCGGTCAACGCCGCGCAGGTCCGGCCCGCAAGCAGCGAAAGCGTCACGCCGCACAACAGCATGCGCGGAAGAAGTCGCATCCTTCACCCTCCTCTTAATCCGGCCGCCGCGAGCGTAGTGGACGAGCGCTCGCGCGGTCAAACGTTCGGGGTCGGGTCGAGTGGGGTGAACTGGACCATTGTCGTCGTCGGACAGGCCTTCACGCAGCCTCGCGCTCGCGCGATGCTTCGCGTGCGGCCAGCGACCTCAGGGTCAAGAGCGGTCGGCGTGGGCTCGAGTCGACGCTTCCCGGGATCAAACCGGCGCGCCGCCTGAGCTTCAAGGAGACGTACGAGGACGCGCGACGCTCAGTCTGGCTTCCATTGGCTTGCTCGACGGGATCGGGATCATGCGCCTCGCTCGGCCGCTCCGGCGTCGCCCGACGTCGCGTGAGCTGGCTCCGTGGTCGTCGTGGAGGCGCGCTCATCGACGACACGCGCGGCGTGCACCTCGGGCCGGCAGAAGGATCGCAGGAACTGTCGCTGCAGGCGCCGCGCCACCTCCGCCGGCGCTGCCTGCATGCCCTGCTCGAGCCAATGGCCGAAGTGCGCCTCCTGGATTGCCATCCACGTCCTGGCCATGATCTCTGGATCGTCGTCGACGAAGATCCTCTCGCCGACGCCGAGACGCATCATCGCCACGATGCCCTCCGATCCCTCCCGCCACACGGCCGACTGCACCTTGCTGGACCGCTTGGCTCCGGCAGCCCAGGCCTTCTCTTCACGGAGGACGAGTCGCAGGTAGTCGGAATGCTCCGCGAAGAACTCCACCATCGCGGTGACGCCCGCCGCCATCGCGTCGAGGAGATCGCTGCGCTGCCGCCACGTCTCGAGGCCGATGGCCTGCGTGCGTCCGATCAGCGCCGTGCCCCGATGCTCCTGGATGGCGCGATAGATCTCGCCCTTCCGTCCGGGAAAGACGCGATAGATGGTGCCGATCGAGACGCGCGATTCGCGCGCGATGTGGGTGATGCGGGCGCGAGCGAAGCCGTGGCCCGCGAACACCCGCTCGGCCGCGTCGCGGACGAGGCCGCGATACATCTCGGCGCGCGCATCGCGGAGCGGATCGCGCCGCCGCCGCCGTCGCTTGCGCGCTACCATTGGAATCTCGATTCCACGGACCGAATCTCGCTGCCACCAAGTGATTTCGCCATTCCGCCGACTCCTCCCCCATCTGGGGGATTTTGACAAGCGCCGGCGAAATCGCGGATAGGGCGCGCCCATGCGGACGCTGGCGTGCTCGTGGCAAGTCGGTCTCGTGGTCGTGCTGAGCGTCGCGACGCAGGCGTTCGGCTACTACCTCGACAGTGATCATCGCTTCGACGTCCGGGTGCGCGCCTACGCGCAGCTCGGCATCCTGACGGAAAGCTCGGAGAAAGCCGGCTGCCCGACCGGCGTGCAGGTGGCCGCCGCCAATGCCATCACGGACCGCACCGCGCGCCTCACGCAGCTCGGGAAGCTCTTCAAGGATTGTCCGCCGAGCTACACGGGCGGCGATCTGGCGCAGCAGCGGAACTTCTACAATCCGGAATTCGACGCGAACCTCACCGACTTCATGCAGTGGGCCGGCGCCGACGAGTTCAAGTTCCGGTTCGCATGGTGGGGCTTCTACGACGGATTGTACGACTACCTCAATCCCGAGTGGGACGCGCACCGCCGGCAGTACCAGACGCGTTTCTCACAGAGCGACGACCCTCGTGCAGAGTCGTTCACGTTCAACGACGAGAACAAGAACCCGCGGCGCATCTACGCGAGCCGCAACCGGATCAACGAGCTCTACGTCGACTACACGCGCGGCCCGTTCTTCATGCGGGTCGGCCGCCAAGCGATCTCGTGGGGCGAGTCCGACGGCATCGCGCTGCTCGACGTATCCAATCCCTTCGACCTGACGCTCGGCGCCCCCGGCTTCTTCCAGGACACGGAAGAGGCGCGCATTCCGCTCTACACGGTGCGCTCGACCGTGAAGCTGATCGAGACGTGGGGAAGTCTGTCCAGCGTGTTCGGAGACGTCTACCTCGTGCCCGGCCCGATCGACACGACCGTGCCGATCAACCCGATCACGGCGGGCGTGAGCCCGTTCAACCCGGATCAGGCGGACCCGCAGTGGAACATCTGGGCGCAGGGCGTCGGCAACGTCATCCACCTCTCGCTCGTCGATCGCCTGCCGGAGAACACGTGGGGCAACTCGCGCTGGGGTGCGCGCCTCGCGGGCATCCTCTTCCGCGACTACACGGTGCAGGCGTGGTTCTTCCGTACCTTCAATCAGGCGCCGGCGCCGCTCATCACGAATGCCTCGGCGTTCCAGCTCATCACCGACGGCAACGTGACCCAGGTGGATGACCGCGGCTTCCGCACGCCGGTCTGCAGGAACAATCGGACGCCGGCCGGACGCTGGTGCGGGCAGATGGCGCCGGCCGTCACGATCCTCGAGCGTCGTCTCGAGTCGGTCGTGGGCGCAGCCGCGACCTGGTACAGCCAGCCGGTGAACGGCATCCTCAAGGTCGAGGCGGAGTACTTCATCGGCGAGCCGGCCGTCATTCCGACCCAGAACCTGAATCCCCGCGTGCAGTTGAACAAGCCGCTGCTCGGGCTCGTCGGCGACACCAACACGTACTCCAACTCGACGGCGACGGCGGACTACATCCGATGGGCCGTCGGCTACGATGCGAACTTCTTCTACCGGCCGCTCAACTCGTCGACGAGCTTCACGCTCATCACGTCGTACACGAGCTCCTTCAACCTCTCCGAGAAGGGCGGCAAGGACTATCGCAACGCCTATACGAAGCCGGGCCATCCGCAGACGCGCCTCGGGCCGATCCCGGGCGTTCCGGGCTGTCAGGGCAAGGCGTCACGCACGAACGCCCTGTGTGTCTACGTCGATCCGCACGACTACGTCGACGCCTACCAGTACGACGGCCTCTTCCAGGCGACGATCCGCACCGACTACATGCACGGGCGGCTCACGCCGCAGTTCACGTTCATCGCCGACGTGAACGGCTACTACGCGCTACAGCCGACGCTGACCTATCGGATCAACGACAACGTCCTGGCCAACGTGACATACTCGATGATCGCCGGCTCGTGGACGGGCAGCCTCGGCAGCTTCCGCCAGCACGACATGCTCTCGCTGCGGATGACCATGCAGTTCAACTGACCGCGGCCGTCCGGACGACTTGGCCGCCTGGCACGGCACTCCGCTTGCTTTGGTATGCCGATGCACATCGCGAGGCCCGGAGGTCAGCGTAGAGTCGAGCTTCCCAGGGTACGTTTTGAACGCCGTCGTCCCGTCGTGAACGGCCGCCAAGCCGATGCCTGGCGGGACGGCACAGAGCAGGCAGTGCGCGTCGTGGGGATGTGGCGCCGCGCGGTCGTGCGCGCCGAGGCGGATCTCGTCCGCTCGGCGTGCGCGTTCGCGGTGCTCGACGTGGCGACGGTCCTGAGCTCGTGCTTCGCGCGTTTCGTCTGGCCGTTGTTCCTCGCCGCCCGGCTGGCGGCGCTGATCGTCATCGTCCCGGCCGTCGTCCGCGCCCTCGGCATTCGGAACGCGAAGGGAACGGACGCCGATTTCGTGAAGGCGATCACCGTCGCCGTGCTGGTGGCCGGCGTCTATCTCGCGATCCGGACCGTCGCCGTCGTCGAGGTGTGCTCGCTGTAGACGCGCTCCGGAAGCCGAGCCGCCACGAACGCCGCGATGAAGTCCGCTCCGGCGGCGTTCGGATGGAGCCCGTCGTCCGACAGCGTGGACCAGCCGTGGATCGTGAACTCGTCGCGCAGATCGGCGACGTCGATCCCGCGCGGGCGGCGGAGGCTCCAGGCAATCAGCCGATGCGCGACCTCGCGCGTGTGGGCCTGTCGCTCGGCGCACGAGGCGGGGCACGCGGCCGGCGTCTGCGTGAGCACCAGGACGAACGCGCCGCGGCGACGGGCGAGGCGCGCGAGCCGCACGACGTTGCGGAACGTCACGGCCGGATCATCGCTCACGACCGGACGGCCGTCGCCGCGACGTACGACATCGTTCGTGCCGATCATGACGACGACCTCGTCGGGCCGATCACGATCGAGCAGCATGCGCAGCCGCGGTGCGCCGGTCGAGACGTCGCCGGGGAGCGCGCCGTTGACCACACGAAGGTCGGATCGCCGCGCCTGCAAGCGGGCGGGATAGCGCCACGAGGTGGAGTCGCCGAAGCAGAGCACCGTCCGCGCGCTCGCGGGACCGGCGGCGACGACGATCGCCGCGGCGATCGCCGCCACCGCGCGTGCCCGTCCCTCCATGGCGGCGTCGCTATGCGCGCGCCCGGAGTACGACAAGGGCGCGGCATGCTCTCGCTCATGTATGCCGGTTCCGACTATTGCGCGCGGACGTAGACGCGTACGCCCGTGCGGCCGTACCACTCGGTGCGCAGGCCGGGATCGAGCCAGCCGTACACGTCCTCGTGGAGGAACCAGGATGGCGCCCAGCGCCTCGCCTCCTCGTAGCCGGCGACACCCGCCTCGAGCGCCTCCAGCTCCGCTGCCCCGGCCGGCACGGGCGTCCGGCGTACGTAGATCGCCGCCCATTCCGGTAAGAGGAAGACGTCGGGCGACTGCTCGAGCCAGTGGCCCCAGGGCGCGGGCTCCGCCTTCAGATGCTCGCGCGCGAGCGGCTCGAGGAGCCCCGAATATCCAGCCCAGGGATCCGGGATCCGGATCCGCGGCGAGTTGCCCGTGGTCGCGGCGTGCGCCGCCACCCAGCGTGCGACGTCGACCTGCTGATCGTACGCGAAGCGCGCCACCATCGACGCGGAGAAGACGAGCGTGTGGATGACCACGACGCCCGCCACCGCGGTACGCACCCGGGGCCGCGAGCCGGCGCCGACGAGCGCGCGCGCCGCGAGCAGCACGAGCGGCGGGACGAGGGGCATCAGGTAACGCGGGTAGATCGCACCGTACCCGCCGACGATGGCGAAGTACGGAACGATCGCGACCGCGAGCAACCGATCGGTGACCGTCCGGCGCAGCGCAGCGACGGCGATGCCGGCCGCAGCGACCACCGAGAGCGAGAGACCGAGCGCGAAGGGCAGGCCGACGACGAGCTGGTACAGGTAGGGCCGGCCGTACCAGCCGAGCGTGGTCGTGAGGCTGCTGTTGAGCCCGCCGCCCTGCGAGATGAGCGACTGGAGGCGGGCCATCTCGCGAAGATAGCCCTCGCGCTGCAGAACGCACGCGGTGCAGGCGATGACGGCCGTCACCACGGTGATCGCGACGGCGACGAGCAGCTGCCCGCACGCGCGTCCCCAAGCGCGACGGGGAAGCGCGCTCTCGACGATGCTCCACGCGACGACGGCGAGCCCCGCAGCGCCAGTGAACTTGGTCGCGGTCGCGAGCCCCGCGGCGACGCCGGCGAGCACCACCCGCGCCCACGATCCCGAACGCGCGACGCCGTACGACGCCACCAGCGTCGCCGTCATCCAGAGCGTCAGCATCGGATCGACGGACGCGAAGTGCACCTGCAGGACGTCGACCGGCACGACGGCGAAGAACGCCGCGGCGAGGAGCCCGGTCGCGGGTCCGAAGGCGCGCGTGCCGAGGCATCCGACGAGCCCGAGCGTGCCGAGGCTCGCCGCCGCGCCGACCACGCGCGAGACGAGGATCGCGTCCAGGAACGGAGCGCCGCGCACCGGCGGCGCCATCATGCCGAGGTGGACGCCCGTCGCGGTGCAGAGTCCCGCGACGGTGCTGTAGAGCGTCGGGTAGAAGTACCAGATGGGTGTGTTGAAGGACGCCCACGAGAGCGGGAAGAACATCCCGACGCGGTAGAGCCAGATCATCTCGTCCCGGAAGTACAGACCCTCGGCGAGCCCATAGGCGAGGCGCCAGCCGCGGAGCGCGACGGCGACGGCAACGACGGCGCCGGCAGCCAGCCAGAATGCGCGTCGTCCGAGGGGCGTGGAAGCGGCGGGGGCTATCGCGGTTGCTCGCCGCGGCCGAACGCGACGAGCGCGCGCCCGTACGGCTCCGGTTGCTCGGCGCAGATCAGGTGACCCGCCTTGGGGATCGTCAGCAGCCGCGCGCCACGGATCTTCTCGACGAAGATCTTGCCGTAGAGCGGCTGCACGAGCCGGTCTTCCGTACCCCACACGACGAGCGTCGGCGCCGTGATGCGATGCAGGCGCCGCTCGAGGCCGCGATCCGGGATCGGAAAGAGGAACTTGGCAGCGGTCTTGAAGCCGCGCCCGAGGGCCAGCAGGAACTCGACCTGTGCCTCGGTGCGATCGTCCTTGTCGGAGAGCATCGCGCCCACCCCGAGCATCATCTGCGCGGCGGGGCAGGTGGTGTCGTGGAACAGGAACGGCACCAGCTCGTGCGTCGTGTAGCCGAAGATGTCGACGACCGGCGCCGCGTCGCGCCAGAGGCCGATCGGGGCGGCAAGGGCGAGCCGGCTGATCTCCTTCGGCCGCAGCGCGGCCATCTCGGCGGCGATCCATCCGCCCAGGGACTCGCCCACGACGTAGGGGCGCTCGAGCCCGAGCGCTTCCATGACGTCGAAGCAGTGGAAGAAGAGGTCGAAGTGGTCGTCCAGCGCCTCGAGGCCGACCGACTGTCCATAGCCCGGCAGAAGGGGGGCGTGGACTGTGAAGCTCGACGAGAGGATCGGCAGCACGCCTTCCCACTGCGGGACGCCGCCGGCGCCGTGCAGGAAGAGGAGCGGCGCGCCGCTACCGGCGCTCAAGACTTCGATACGCCGGCCCTGGCCGAGGTCGACGAGGCGCGACGCCGGCGCGCTCATGCCGCGGCCCCGACCTTGCGCTCGGCCGCCGTCTTGACGGCGGCGCTCTGGGCGCCCGGTTGCGCGCGCTTCTCCTCGGGAAGCGCCTTCGGCCACGCGATGTCCTCGTACTCCGAGAAGATGGGCCGGAGGTGCGGCATCACCTGGGTCGCGAAGAGATACGTGCTGCGGTTCGTCAGCTCGATCGGCGCGCTGCCGATGTGGGCGCCGATGGCGAGGTGGCCGACGCGCAGCGACTTCGCGAGCTCCTCGAGCTGTTGGCGCACGGTCGCCGGCGAGCCGGCGACGATGTAGCGCTGCTCGCAGAGCTCCTTCCAGGTCTTGTTCATGCCCATGTTCTGCGACGTGTTGCCGACCTGCGCCACGATGCCGGCCCGCAGCGAGGCCTCGCTCATGTAGCCCGGCGCGCCCGACGTGCCCGGGTAGAGGTGCAGGCAGCGATTGAAGAAGTAGTCGACGTGCGGCCACCATTCCTGCTCGCACTGGGCGTCGGTGTCGGAGACGCAGATCTGCTGGAAGAAGGCACCGCGGTGCGGGTTCTCGCTCTTGCCGCGCTTGACGGCGTGCTCCCAGTAGCCGTCCATCATCTTCTGGGCGCGCCGGTAGCCGCTGAACGAGAGGTAGCTGTAGTTGTAGTCGTGATCGAGGCAGAAGTCCCACGTCTCGAGCGAGCCCAGCCCCGGCACCCAGATGGGCGGGTGCGGCTTCTGGATCGGCTGCGGCCAGAGGTTCACGTAGCGCAGCTTGGTGTACTTGCCGTTCCACGGGAACGGCTCGCGCTCGGCCCACGCCTTGATGATGAGGTCGTGCGCCTCGTGGTACTTGTCGCGCAGCGTGGCCGGGTTCTCGCCGTAGCAGTAGTTCGTGTCCATCGACGTGCCGACGGGGAACCCGGCGATGAGCCGGCCGCCCGAGATGACGTCGAGCATCGCGAACTCCTCGGCGACGCGGATGGGCGGGTTGTAGAGCGCGATCGAGTTGCCGAGGACGAGGAGCATGGCGTTCTTCGTCCGCCGCGCGAGCGCCCCCGCCATGATGTTCGGCGACGGCATCATGCCGTACGCGTTCTGGTGGTGCTCGTTCACGCCGACGGCGTCGAAGCCCATCTGGTCCGCGTACTCGAGCATGTCCAGGTACTCGTTGTAGAGCCGGTGCCCGCGCTCGGGATCGTAGAGGCGATTGGGGAGATCGACCCACACGCTGTGGTAGCGGTCGCGGAAATCGTCGGGCAGCCACCGCCACGGCATCAGGTGGAACCAGCTCAGCTTCATGGGCGCCTCCCGCCGCGGCGCGGCACCGCGCATCCAGCGGCTCTCGGGCGGTGCGTCGCACAGCCTCTTGAGAAAGGCAAGGCGAGTGATGCTAGAACGATCCGCGTATGGCCGATCTCGTCGTGCGGGATGCACTCATCGTCGACGGCACGGGACGCGAGGCGTTCCGGGGTGACGTCGCCGTCGCCGGCGATCGCATCGCCGCCGTCGGCCGCGTCGCCGAGCGCGGGCGCACGGAGATCGACGCCGGCGGCCTCGCGCTCGCACCCGGCTTCATCGATCTGCACACGCACTACGATTGCCAGCTCTTCTGGGACCCGCACGCGACCCCGTCGCCGTGGCACGGCGTCACCACGGTTGTCATGGGGAACTGCGGCTTCACGCTCGCGCCCTGCAAACCCGAGCACCGCGACACGATCATGCGGCTTCTCTCGTTCGTCGAGGGCATGCCGCTCGACACGTTGCGCGCCGCCATTCCGTGGAGCTGGGAGAGCTACGCCGAGTATCTGGGCGCGCTCGAGCGGCAGGGGCTCGGCATCAACGTCGCGTCGTTCGTCGGCCACTCGGCGATCCGCCTGCACGTCATGGGAGCGGACGCGCTCGAACGTCCCGCGACCGCCGCCGAGCGCGACGCCATGGCGGCACACGTCCGCGACGCGATGGACGCGGGCGCGCTCGGATGGTCGACGTCGTTCGCGCCGACGCACTTCTTCGCCGACGACAACAAGCCCGCGCCGAGCCGGGTGGCGGAGCGCGACGAGCTGCTCGCGCTGGCGGAGGCGCTGCGGCCCTACGATCGCGGGGTCGTCGAGCTGGCACCGCGCCTCCTCGTCGGCTCGACCGAGGACCGGATCGAGGAGATCGGCTTCTACGCCGAGCTCGCGCGGGCGAGCGCCAAGCTCGTGGTGTGGGCACCGCTCTTCCAGACCTCGTTCGTCCCCGATCAGGGCGAGCGCTGCCTCGACGAAGCAGCGCGGCTCCAGCGCGAGGGCGTGAACGTGACGCCGCAGGTCGGCTGCCGTCCGCTCGAGCTGCGCTTCGACTTCGCGCGGCCCGGCTTCGGCCTCGACAACAATCCCTTCTGGCGGCCGATCATGGCGAAGTCGCGCGAGGAGCGGACGCGGCTGTTCGGCGATCCGGCGTTCCGTGAGAGCCTCACCGTCAACTCGCGAGGCTTCGTCATGGCGCTCGCGCGCGAGTGGAGCCAGATCGTGCTCCGGATCCCGGGCGGCGAGCGGACGCGCGCGCTGCAGGATCACAGCGTCGCCGAGATCGCCGCCGAGCGCGGCGTGGCCCCGGTGGACGCATTCTGCGACGTCGTCCTGCAGGGGGATCTCGAAGACCAGTGGGGCGCGCTCGTCATGAACTACGACGAGGACCACGTGGCGCCGATGCTGCGGCATCCAGCCGGCGTCATGGCGCTGTCCGACGCCGGCGCCCACATGGACACCCTCTGCGACCAGGGCTTCACGACCTATCTCCTGGGGCACTGGGTGCGTGAGCGGGGGCGGTTCTCGCTGGAGGAGGCGGTGCAGCTCGTGACGAGCAAGCCCGCCGATCGCTACGGCCTGCACGGGCGGGGTCGGATTGCGCCGGGCGGCGCCGCCGACCTCGTGCTGTTCGACCCGAAGCGCGTCGGCACCAAGCCGACGCGGCTCGTGAACGACCTGCCGGAAGGGCAGCGCCGTCTCCTGCAGGGTGCCGAGGGGATCGAGTACGTGCTCGTGAACGGCGCGGCCGTGGTCGAGCGCGGCGCCCCCGTCGACCGCCGCGCGGGCCGTCTCCTTCGCGGCGGCCTCTGATTCGAGAAAGGAACCAGCGAGAGCATGCGCAGCGACGCCGACGCGAAGAAGCAGATCATCGAGATCGCGAACGACCTGTTCGCGATGGGGCACCTGACGCCGACGGGCGGCAACCTGAGCGCGCGCGCCGCGGACGACGACAAGATCTGGATCACGCCATCGCAGCTCTACAAGGGCAGCCTCACGCTCGAGTGCCTCCTGTGCATCCGCGAGGACGGGTCGATCGTCGAAGGCGAGGGGAAGCCGTCGGTCGAGTATCAGATGCACTGGGGCTCCTACCGCGTGCGTCCCGACGCGACCGGGGCGGTTCACACCCACAGCCCGGCGGCGACGGCGTTCGGGATCACGAACCAGAAGTTCCCGCCCATCAACACGGACGCCGTCTTCCTTGCCGACACCCGGATCGTGCCGTGGTTCATGCCGGGATCGAGCGAGCTCGCCGAGGCCGTCTCCGAGGCGCTGAAGGCGAGCCGCGGCGCCATCCTGCAGTGCCACGGTCTCATGGCGGTGGGGAAGACCATGCGCGACGCGGCGACGCGCGCGATGATGATCGAGGAGACGGCGAAGCTCTATCTCTACTGCAAGCAGTTCGGGGGCGAGGTCGCGGTCATCCCGCCCGAGTGGGTCGAGCGACTCGCCGGCTTCGCGGCGTTCCTCTAGGGCATGCCGAGCGCCACGGTCGTCAAGCTGCCGCAGGGACGCATGCGCCGGCTCGAGCGCCGGCTGGACCTCGTCGAGCAGCGCGTGCGCGACCTGGGCGATCAGCTCGATCAGGCGACCGACGTGCTGACGCGCCTCGTGCGCGTGGTGGCCATGCAGAACCGCCAGACGCGCAAGACCCTGGACCGCCTGGAGCAGCGCATCGAGCGCATGCACCGGGCCGTCGCGACGGGGCGCACGGCGGACCTCCGGCGCGTGAATGGCCTGGAGCGGCGCCTCGCGATCCTCGAGCGCCGGCTATCGTGATGCTTGGCTGCGCCGCCGCCTAGTAGACCCCGGCGCCGAGCTTCGAGTGGTCCCAGCTCGAGGTCTTGATCGGCGTGATGCGGACGAGGACCCGCTTGGACGCCTGGCCGCGCAGGGCGTCGCGCAGCGACGCGGACGGCTCGAGGCCGTTGTACTTGACGTTCACGCGCTCGAGCATGTCGAGGACCTGCTCGGTGTCGCGCACGAGATCGACGCGCCCGGTGATCATGAGGCCCTTCAGCTCGGGGTAGGTGCGGCCGCTCTCCACCAGGAGCGTGCAGCGCGGATCGCGCTCGAGGTTCTTCGTCTTCTGCGACCTGGCGAACGTGGTCATGAGGATCGTCCCGTCGCGCTCGGCGATGAACCACATGGCCGTGAGCTGCGGGTGGCCCTTCGGTCCATTCGTGCCGAGGATGATCGTGTGGGCGCTCTCCAGGTAGCGCCGCTGCTCGTCGGGCGTGAGGGCGATCTGGTCGCGGCGATTCATGGCGGTCGGCTGTAGTACACGGGGCGATCAAACACTACTGCAGCCACCGCCACGGCGGCGCTTTCAATTGCGCGCGCCACTGGATATCCGGGGCGGATGGTTCGGACGATCTACGAAGGCCGGGTGGTGAGCCTGCGCATCGAACGGGTCACGCTGCCGAACGGAGCGACGGTCGATCTCGAGCTCATGGATCACAAGGGCGCCTCCGCGGTGGCGGCCGTCGACGAGGCACGCCGCGTGGTCCTGATCCGGCAGTATCGGCACGCCGCAGGTGGGTACATCTGGGAGCTGCCGGCCGGCATCCTCGCCACCGCCGACGAGGCGCCGGTCGCGTGCGCCGCGCGCGAGCTGCGCGAAGAGGTCGGCCTCACGGCCCGCGAGCTGCGCCACCTGGGATCGGTCTTCACCACGCCGGGCTTCTGCAACGAGCGCATCCACCTCTTCCTCGCGCGCGGCCTCGAGCAGGTCGGCCACGCGCGCGACGACGACGAGGTGATCGCCGAGACGCGCGAGGTGCCGCTGGACGAAGCCCTCCGCATGGTCCACCGCGGCGAGATCGTCGACGCGAAGACGATCATCGGTCTCGAGCTGGCGGCCGCTGCCGTACCGGAGGCCGCGTGAAGGTCGGGCTCACGGGATTCTCCGGATCGGGGAAGACCACGGTGTTCTCCGCGCTGACGGGGCTCCGCGCGGCGCCCGGCGAGCGGCGCGCGCTGCTCGGGACCATCAAGGTCCCGGACGCGCGCGTCGACGCGCTCGCGAAGATCCACAACCCGAAGAAGACGACGTACGCGGAGGTCACGTTCGTCGACTTCCCGCCGCCGAAGGACACGACCAAGAAGGCCGTCCTCGACGCCGAGATGGTGACGGCCCTGCGCGACGCCGACGCGCTGGTCGTCGTCGTGCGCGGGTTTCCCGATCTCACGGGCGCCGCTGCCACACCCGCGGCCGACGTCGAGGCGTTCGGGACCGAGCTCGTACTCGCGGACCTGGCGCAGGTGGAGAAGAAGGTCGAGCGCATGAAGAAGGAGAAGGGCAACGAGCGGGAGCTCGCGCTCTTCGTCCGCCTGCAGGGGATGCTGGAGGAGGGGCGCCCGCTTCGCCAGGCCGGTCTCTCGGCCGACGATCAGGCGACGCTCTCGAGCTTCGCGTTCCTGTCGATGCGCCCGCTGCTCGTGGTCGTGAACGTCGCGGAGGCCGAAGTTGCGAAGCCGGTGCCGGCCGACGTCGCGGCGGCGGCGAAGGCAGTCGGAGCCGAAGCGCTCGTCCTGTCGGCTGCGGTTGAGGCTGAGGTGGCCGAACTCGAGCCGGCGGATCGGGCGGCGTTCCTCGCCGATCTGGGTCTCACCGAGAGCGCACGCGATCGCTTCATCCGCGCGAGCTACGGTCTCCTCGATCTCATCAGCTTGCTCACCGCCGGCGAGGACGAGTGTCGCGCCTGGCCGATCCGTCGCGGCACGGTCGCGCGGAAGGCGGCGGGCCGCATCCACAGCGACATCGAGCGCGGCTTCATCCGCGCCGAGGTGATGGCGTTCGACGACTTCGTCGCGCTCGGCAGCGAAGCGAAGTGTCGCGAGGCGGGGAAGCTGCGGCTCGAGGGGAAGGACTACGTCGTCCAGGACGGCGACATCGTGCACTTCCGGTTCGCCGTGTAACGCCGCGCGCCGCTCGAGACGACGCCCGTCGTCAGGGCTCGACGATGACCGGCGTTCCGATCTTCACCCGATCGAAGAGCGCGACCACGTCTTCGTTGCGCATGCGCACGCAGCCGTGGCTCACTGCCTGTCCGAGCAGCTCCGGCTGCGGGGTGCCGTGGAAACCGACGTCCCAGCCGTGGGGGGACATCCCGAAGGCGATCCAGCGAAGGCCCATCGGGTTCCTCGGACCCGGCGGAACCCGACCGAGGACGCGCGTCGGATCCCTGAAGTCGAACTTCACCCAGTCGGGGTTCTTGACCATCTCCTTGATCGCGAACTTCCCCGTGGGCGTTTCCCAAGGCTTGCGGCCGACCGCAACGATGTACGACTTCGGGGGGGATCCCGGGGGGTCGTCCATGAGGTAGACTTTACGTTCGTTCAGCTTGAGGACGAGATAGGGGCCAACCGCCTCCTTCGTCGCTTCGGGCTTGGCCACCTTCGGCTCGTTCAAGATTGCACACCCCCCGGTCCCCAGCAGAGCCAGGAGCGCCAGGGTGACCCGGGGTCGGCAAGCTCGCCTTGCCGCCGCGTCGGGTCGAGTCAAGGGCAACGGGGGTGGGGGCGCCATTGAGTCCGTTATGTCAGACGAAGGACCATTTTGCGATTCGCGCAAAAATTTGTATGGAGGCATAGCTGCATGGAGTAGCCTTGGCGGTGTATGCAGAAGCGGCGAAGGATCGCCGGTGGCTGCGTCATCGGCCGCAAAACCCATAAGGGGGAACGAGACGATGAGAATAGGCAGAGGAGTAGCCGCACTGGCTGTCCTGGTGGGACTCACCGGGTGCAGCGCGTTGCGGGACAACCCCACTCTCTGTAAAGCCATCACGGCTGCGAGCGGTGCCGTCATCGGCGGAACGCTCGGGGGCGTGCTGGTTGGCGAGTTCGAGGGTGGGGAAGGCGGTGACTCTGGTCAGATCGCCGCAGGGACGGGCGGTGGCTTCGTCGGAGGTGGCCTGATCGGCTACCTGATCGGCCACTACGCCTGCCCAGAGCCGCCGCCACCACCACCACCACCACCGCCAGCTCGGCCGGCTCCGCCTCCGCCGCCGCCGCAGCGTCGCGGGGGCTGAGTTCAGCGCAGTAGACGAGGCGGCCGCATGAGCGGCCGCCTCGTCAGCGACTGCGTGTGAATCGAAGGCAGCTCAGGTTCCGACAGGATTCGTGTGTCTACTTGCACACGATCCGGCCGCCCGGCAGGAACTTGCACTGCTGATCCTGTCCGGTCGTGTAGGTGGACTCGCCACACTGCCCGGTCGTCGCGTTCGGCGAGTCGATGACGAGCGTCGCACGAACCGTCGGCTCGGTCGGTAAGCCGTACGTGCCGTTCTTCCCGACGACGGTGAACTTGATCTCGCCCGGCGTGTGGCTCTTCAGCACCGCCTTCGTGATGCCGTCGACCGCGCCTGTACGATCGCGGTAGATCCACGCGGTCCCGGCGCCGTTCGTGATCCAGGGCGAGCCGCCGGGGATCGTCGCGTCGACCGCAGTTGCGCCGGTGCCGTCGGTCACGACGAAGCGGATCCCCTTGGTGGCCGGATCGATCGCCGGCGACGTCGGGACGGTCATCAGGCCCTTGAACTTGACGCGGTCGTCGCCTGCCGGCGCCACCAGACGGGCCATGGTGAGCTTGGTCTTCACGCCGACGACCGGCACGATGTTCGTGCACGGATCGCATGCGTCGCCGATGCCGTCGCCGTCGGTGTCGGCCTGAGCCGGGTCCGAGATCGTCGGGCAGTCGTCGATGGGATCGCAAGCACCGTCGCCGTCGGCGTCGGTGTTGTTGACGCCGGTATCGGGTGGACACGACGCGCTGGAACCCGTGCAGGTCTCGGCAACGTCGCAGGGCACCGAGGACTCGCGGCACGTGGTCCCTGCGGGGGCGAGGGCGTCGGCCGGGCAGGCGTCGTTGACACCGTCGCAGCTCTCGGCCGCGTCGCAGAGATCGGTCGACGGCCGGCAAACGGCCGTGCTCTTCGCGTCGGCGGGGCAGACCCCGCTGCTTCCAGTGCAGCTCTCCGCCACGTCGCAGACTCCCGCCGACGGGCGGCACACGAGCGAGGACGGCTGGAACGCATCGGCCGGACAGGCGCTGCTCGAGCCGTTGCAGCTCTCGGCGATATCGCACGAGCCCGCTGAGGCGCGGCAGACCGTGCCGCTCGGCGCGAGGACGTCGGCGGGGCAGCTGGCGCTGGCGCCGCTACACACCTCGGCGACGTCGCACCCTCCCGCCGCCCCGCGACACGTCGCGCCTGACGGCAGGAGACCATCGGACGGACAATTGTTGCCGACGCCGTCGCAGCTCTCGGTTGCGTCGCACAGGTCCACGGCCGGCCGGCACACGGCTGTGCTCTTCGCGTCGAGCGGGCAGGTCCCGCTGGTGCCGTTGCAGCTCTCAGCGGGATCGCACACGCCGCCGGAGGGCCGGCACTCGAGTCCGGCGCCCTGGACGACGTCGGCGGGACAAGAGGCGGAGGTACCGGTGCAGGATTCGGCGATGTCGCACACGCTGGCGGCGGCACGGCACACCTGCCCCGAGGGCTGGAACGCGTCGGCGGGGCAGGTCGGGTTCGCGCCGTCACAGGTTTCGCCGACGTCGCAGAGGCCGGCCGCGGCGCGGCACACCGTGCCCGACGGCGAGACGGAGTTGGCGGGGCAGACAGGGCTGGAGCCCGTACACAGCTCAGCGAGGTCGCATGGTCCCGCCGGTGGGCGGCAGACCGTGCCGTTCGGGCTCAAGACGTCGGGTGGGCACGTGTTGCTCACGCCGTTGCAGGTCTCGGCCGCGTCGCAGAGGTCCGACGAGGCGCGGCAGACAGCCGTGCTCTTCGCGTCAGCGGGGCAGTTGGCGCTCGCCCCGGTGCAATTCTCGGCGACGTCGCACACTCCCACGGAGGCGCGACACACGGTGCTCATCGGCTGGAAGGTGTTCGGCGGACAGGCCGCGCTCGATCCCGTGCAGAACTCGGCGACGTCACAGATTCCGGCGGAGGTGCGGCACTCGAACGTCGCGGGCCGGAAGGCGTTCGCGGGGCAGGCCGCACTCACGCCGTCGCAGCTCTCGGCGAGGTCGCACGGCCCGGCCGCGTCGCGGCACAGGGAGCCCGCCGGGCGGACCAGATCCGGAGGACACGCATCGTTGATGCCGTCGCAGCTCTCGGCCTGGTCGCAGAGATCCGCCGCGAAGCGGCAGACGCTCGTCTTCTTGGCGTCGGAGGGGCATGCCGGACCGATGCCCGTGCACTGATCGGCCTGGTCGCATGGCCCCGCCGAGAGGCGGCACACGAGCGTCGCGGGCTGGAACGTATCCGCAGGGCAGACCCCACTGAAGCCGGTGCAGGTCTCGACTACGTCGCAGACACCGGCGGAGGCACGGCACTCGGTGGCCGCCGGCACGAAGGCGTCCGCAGGACAGGCACCCGAGAGACCCGTGCAGCTCTCGGCCACGTCGCATACGCCGGCAGCCAGGCGGCAGACCGTGCCCACGTTCACGACGAGATCGGCGGGACAGAGCGGGCTCGAACCCGTGCAGTTCTCGGCGATGTCGCACGTTCCGACGCTCGGGCGGCAGACGGTCGTCGACGGCTGCAGGCTGTCCGCCGGACAGCCGCCGGTGACACCCGTACAGGTCTCGGCGATGTCGCAGACGCCCGCCGAAGGTCGGCAGACGGTTCCACCCGGCACCACGATGTCGGCGGGACAGGTGTTCTGCGATCCGTCGCAGTTTTCGGGAACGTCACACACGCCGACCGACGGACGGCAGACGGCGACGCTCTTCGCATCGCCCGGGCAGATGGCGCTCGTTCCGGTGCAGCTCTCGGCGAGATCGCACACGCCCTGCGAGCCGCGACAGACGACCGTGCTCGGCAAGAAGCCGTCGACGGGACACGCGGTACTGACGCCGTCGCAGAACTCGGCCTGGTCGCAGATGTTGGCGATGGGACGACACGAGAAGCCGTTCGGTCGAATCACATCGGCGGGGCAGGTGCCGCTCGCGCCCGTGCACGTCTCTGCGACGTCGCACGCTCCGGCCGCGGGACGGCAGACCGTCGTCGACGGCTCGAACTGACAGGTCGGCGAGCAGCAGTCGCCGGCGACGGTGTTGCCGTCGTCGCACTGCTCACCGGCGTCGAGGATGGTGTCGCCGCACACCTGTGCCGCGGCGGGCGCGGCCATTCCCAACACCACCGTCACCGCGAGCAGCACGCCGCCCAAGATGGCGAGGCGTCCCGTCACGCGGGTTGTGGAAGCCGACCGGCACTTGGCCTGAAAGAAATGCATCGACACGAGGGCCCCTCCTCAAACGTTAGCCCTTGTTGGGTAACATAGGCGCCGATGCGCTTGTCAATGAAAAAAGGAGGGGCCCGGCGCGTGTAACATGGCGATCGCGCCAGCGTTTTCCGTACGAAGGTAGTAGCTTCAATCGGGCATGCGTGCACACTCTCGGGCCATGCATCCGGCCCGCCGGAGGCTCCTCTGGATGAACGTTTTCGGCGGCGTGGCCGTCCTCGGGAGCTACTGGTACGGCTTCGCGACCGCGCGCGACCCTGGCGCGCTTTGGGGGGGTGTCCCCGACTGGATGCGCCCCGCCTACACGGTCTCGATGCTGGCCGCGGCGGCCGGCTACTTCCCGCCGTTCGCCTTCGTGCTCCTGCGCCTGGACGCCGAGCGGGTTCGCGTGGGGCGCCAGGGCTACGGCATCTTCTCCGCCCTCTACGCCCTGATGCTCGTACCGTCCGCTCTGTGGATGCCTCTCACGGTCCGCATGATCGAGGCGCCGTCGGAGGAGCTGTGGGTCGTGATCCGTCTCGTGCTGTTGGTGGTGGCGACGGGATCGGTCGGGCTCCTGGTCGCGATCGTGCGGGCGCATCCGCGGCCCTCGACGGCGATCTTCCGACTCGCCGTCGCGGGGCAGCTTGCCTTCTGCCTGCAGACGGCCGTGCTCGACCCGCTCGTGTGGCCGGCGTACTTCCCCCACTGACGCTGCCTTTCAGTTCGCGCGACGGGGGTGCTAAGGGTCCGGCGATGGCTCACGTCACGTTCAAGCAGATGATGAACGAGGTCGTCGCGTTCGGGAGCTGCTGCGAGTGCGGCACCTGCGTGCTCGTGTGCCCGCACAACGTCATCGACTACGTCGACGGGAAGCCAAAGCAGGTGGCGAAGGCCACCGCCGCCTTCGACCACTGCGGGATCAGCACCGGCATCGGCTGCGACGTCTGCGCGCAGGTGTGTCCCCGGCTCGGCATCCGCGAGTTCGACCTCCGCGACCAGGTCCATCCGAAGGAGCCCGCGCTCCACGAGGACGTCTTCGGGCGCTACCGCCGCATCGTCGCGGCGCGCTGCAAAGACCCGGAGATCCTCTCCAAGTGTCAGGATGGCGGCGTCGTGACCGCGATCCTCGCGCACGGGCTCCGCGAAGGCATCTTCGACGGGGCGTGCGTGTCGGCCGCCGATCCCGAGATGCCCGCGCACCCCAAGCCCAAGGTCGTGCGCACCGTCGACGAGGCGATCGGGAGCGCATCGAGCTGGTACACCTACTGTCCGAACGACCTGGCGCTCGAGCAGGCCGACAAGTTCGGGTTGAAGAAGGTGGCCTTCGTCGGCGTGCCCTGCCAGATCACGCCCGTCCGCAAGATCCAGCACGCCGACACCGCGTTCATCCACAACGGGAAGAAGAAGCCCGCGCACATCGAGAAGCAGACGAAGTTCCTGAAGGGCTTCGGCGAGATCGTCGACTTCACGATCGGCCTCCTGTGCACCGAGGTCTTCACCTACGAAGGCCTCATGGTGAAGAAGATCCAAGAGGAAATGCAGATCCCCCTCTCGGAGGTGAAGAAGTTCAACGTGAAGGGCAAGGTCCTCGTCTACAAGAAGGACGGCGAGGTCGTGGAGATGAGCCTCCACAAGGCGCAGGAGTACGCGCGGCCCGAGTGCCACCACTGCGGCGACTTCACGGCGGAGCTCGCCGACATCTCCTGCGGCGGCGTCGCCTGCATGGACTGGACGATCACCGTCCTGCGCTCGAAGCGCGGCGAGGAGCTGTTCGACGACATGGTCCGCCGCGGTCTCCTCGAGACACGCTCCATGGACGAGTTCGAGCAGTCCATGAAGGTGATGATCCGCCTGACGAAGAAGCAGCGCGATCGCGTTCCGGTGCCGCCGGGCCGCAGCCCCCGCTACGTGCGACCCGAGGGCTACCCGCGCGTCGGCGCGGACCCGCAGGGCTAGTCGGCGAACAGCGCCGCGATCTCGTCGCCGCGCGCTTCGGCGTCCGCGCGGCCGAGCTCGATCAGATGCTCGGCGTAGCAGCGGTCGAAGTAGAGGTAGGAGAGCAGATCCTCCTCGACGACGGCGCCGCGTACGGCGTAGCGGACGATCATGTCGGCGAGCCAGCCCTGCAGCGTGCGCCCGGGCGGACGGTGCTCGACGCACTCCGCGGCGATCACGCCGAGGTCGCGCGACGGCTGCAGGTAGACGTGGCGGACGACGCGGTACGGGCTGCCGCGCAGGCGCTCGATCGTCTCGTTCATGCGCGGCAGGAAGTCGGGGCCGTAGGCCCGCACGCCGGTCTCGAGGATCGCGTTCATGAGCGTCAGGCGATCGACATCGTAGTCGACGTGGTCCAGCAGGAGCGCGTTCAGCACCTTGCCGGTGAGATAGGTGAGGGAGGGAAAGCTCGCGACGCGATGGCTCGCGAGCGCGGCGTCCTCGTCGGCCGTGGGCACGTGCCGCAGTCCGACGACGAAGAGGCGGTCTGCGCCGAGCCGCAGCGCGGGCGCCAGCGGGGTATTGAGGCGCAGGCCGCCGTCGCAGAAGTAGTCACCGTCTACGGCGAGCGACGGAAAGAGGAAGGGGATGGCGGCCGACGCGAGGGCGTGCACCGGCTGGAGCAGTGTCGAGCGCGCGATCACGAATGGGTCGTGCGACCAGCCGTCGAGGCGCTTCCCGGGCCGGTCGACCCACACGACCGACTTTCCGGTGGCGATCTCCGTCGCGGCGATCGCCACCGCTTCGATGGCGCCGGTGTCGAGCCGCCGGCGCAGCTCGGCCCACGGGATCTTCTCGCGCACGAGGCGCTCCAGGGGGCGGGTGTCGAGGAGGCCCGAGAGCCGTCCGTCCGTCGGTGTCTCGCGCTTGAGTCCAAGGAGCCGTCTCGGAACGGCGACGATGTTCGGCACGTGCAGGTCGTAGACACCGTCGACCGAGAGCGAGCGCCAGATCGAGATCAACCGGTCGCCGGCCCCGGGAGTCGCCGCGCAGGCTGCCGCGTAGCAGGCGTGGATCGCCCCCACGCTGGTCCCTGTGAAGATGTCGAGATCGAGCGGCCGGCCCAGCCGCTGGGGAAGGGTGTCGAGCAGGAAGGACAAGACCCCGACTTCGTAGGCCCCGCGGGCTCCACCACCCGACATCACGAGCCCTAGCCGATGCCCATTCCACACGGTCGTCCGGACCGATAGCCTATTGCGCTGGGGCTGTGCTAGACACACATTCCCCGCCGGGGCGCGATTCCGCGCCATCCGGGCACTCACCACAATGGCGACGTCAGGAGGATCCCCATGGCCAAGGCAGTGATCGTCAGCGCGGCTCGGACCGCCGTCGGCACGCTCGGAGGAGCGCTGGCCCAGCAGCCGGCGACCAAGCTCGGAGCGATCGCCGTGAAGGAGGCGATCGCCCGCGCCAAGATCCAGCCCGCGCAGGTGGACGAGGTGATCCTCGGCAACGTGCTGTCGGCGGGCCTCGGTCTGAACCCGTCGCGCGTCGCCGAGCTCGAGGGGGGGCTACCCAAGGACGTCCCGGTCTACGGCGTGAACAAGGCGTGCGGATCCGGCCTCAAGGCTGTCGCGCTGGCCGCGCAATCGATCCTCCTGGGCGACGCGAATATCGTCGTGGCGGGCGGAATGGAGAGCATGAGTGGGGCCCCCTACATCTTGAAGAAGGCGCGCTTCGGCGTCCGGATGGGGCACGACCAGCTGCTCGACTCCATGATCGCCGACGGGCTCACCTGCCCGATCACGCACGTCCACATGGGGATCACTGCCGAGAACATCGCCGCCAAGTACCGCGTCACGCGCGAGGAGCAGGACGAGTTCGCCGCCGAGAGCCAGCACAAGGCCGGCGAGGCCATCAAGGGCGGGAAGTTCAAGGCCGAGATCGTCGCCGTCGAGGTGCCGGGAGCGAAGAAGGGCGAGGTCTTCAAGTTCGACACCGACGAGCATCCGCGCCCCGACACCAAGGCCGAGGTACTCGCGAAGCTCCGTCCGGCCTTCAAGCCGGACGGCGGCTCCGTCACGGCCGGCAACGCCTCGGGCATCAACGACGGCGCGGCGGCCCTCGTCGTCATGTCCGACGCGAAGGCGAAGGAGCTGGGTCTCACGCCGCTCGCGACCATCCGCTCGTACGCATCGGCAGGCGTCGATCCGTCGATCATGGGCATGGGCCCGTGGCCGGCGGTCGAGAAGGCGCTCGCGAAGGCCGGTCTCCGCAAGGAGGAGATCGACCTCTGGGAGCTGAACGAGGCCTTCGCTGCGCAGTCGCTGGGCGTGCTCCGCGAGCTGAAGATTCCGAAGGCGCGCGTCAACGTCCACGGCGGCGCGATTGCCCTCGGTCATCCGATCGGCGCCAGCGGTGCGCGCGTGCTGACCACCCTGCTCTACGCCATGGGCGATCGCGGCTCCAAGCTCGGCGTCGCGTCGCTCTGCATCGGCGGTGGGCAGGGCATCGCGATGGTCGTCGAGCGAGCCTAGCCGGCGTGGGCATCGCGGCGTTCTTCGACATCGACGGAACGCTCCTTGCCCGCAACTCGGCTACGCTCTACATGCGCCACCTGCGGCGGACGGGCCAGGCCCGCCGCCGCGACGTGGCGTGGACGCTCTACTACCTGGCGCGCTACAAGCTGGGACTCCTCGACATCCAGAGCACGCTCGTGGAGTCGATGCGATTCGTCATCGGCAAGGACGAGCGCGCGATGATGGAGGATTGCCGCGAGTGGTACGCGCGCGACGTCCGGCCATATCTGTATCCGCAGATGGCCGCGCTGGTGGCGACACATCGCGAGGCGGGCCACGTGCCGGTGCTCGCGACCAGCGCGACGCGGTATCTGGCGGAGCCGCTCGCGACCGACCTCGGCATCGGACACTTCCTGGTGACCCAGCTCGTCGTGGAGGAGGGGATCTTCACCGGCAAAGCCGTGCACCCGATCTGCTACGGCGACGGCAAGGTGCACTGGGCGCGCGCGCTCGCAGCGCAGGAGGGATTCGACCTCCCGCGGAGCTACTTCTACACGGATTCGGTCACGGACCTGCCGCTGCTCGAGGCCGTCGGGCACCCCTTCATCGTCCATCCCGATCCGCCGCTGCGGCGGCTGGCCGAGCGGCGAGGCTGGACGATCCTGCGGCCGCGTCTCGGCGACGAGACACCCCTCCCTCTGGCCATCCCGGGCCCCGAACGCTACACTCCGCACCTCACGTAGCGGGATGGAAGGAGCGGAGTGATGCGGAGGGACGGACGAGCGGCGGGCGGACGGCCACGCGGCGCCATCCTGCGTCCCCTGGTGCTGCTGATCGCGGCGGTCGCGACCGGGTTCGGCATGTGGCACGTGCTCATGAACGACGAGCCCGTACGCCCTCCCACCGGCGAGCAGATCTCGCAGCACGATCGCCACGGCCTGCAGGCACTGCTCACCGACGGCGCGAGATAGCGCGCCATGGCCGCTCCGGACGACGCGCTCCGGCGGATCCCGCCGCAGAGCCTCGAGGCCGAGGAGTCGGTCCTGGGCGGCGTGCTGCTCGACAACACGGCCCTCGATCGCGTGCTCGAGTTCGTGCGCGCCGACGACTTCTATCGCGAGGCGCACCGCCGGATCTTCCGCGCCATGATCACGCTCGCAGAGCGCAACGAGCCGGCCGACCTCGTGACGCTGCCCGAGACGCTGCGCCAGCGCGGCGAGCTGCAGGACGTGGGCGGCGCGTCGTACCTGGCCGAGCTCGCGGAGCGGGTGCCGACCGCGGCCAACGTGACGCACTACGCCCGCATCGTGCGCGAGAAGGCGATCCTGCGAAGCCTCATCGGCGCGGCGACCGAAATTGCGTCGAGCGGGTATCAGGACGCGCGCGACGTGAAGGACCTGCTCGATCGCGCCGAGCAGCAGATCTGTTCCATCTCGGAGCGCGAGGTGAAGCCCGCGTTCGTGAAGCTCGACTCCCTCATGAGCGACACGTTCCACCTGGTCGAGCGCCTGCACGCGCAGAAACAGGCCGTGACGGGCGTCACGACCGGCTTCGTCGACCTCGACAAGCTGACGGCGGGGCTCCAGCCGTCCGACCTCGTCATCATCGCGGGCCGCCCCAGCATGGGGAAGACGGCGTTCGTGCTGAACATCGCGGCCAACGCCGCGCTGCGCGCGGGGACCGGCATCGCCGTCTTCTCGCTCGAGATGTCGAAGGAGCAGCTCGCGCTCCGCATGCTGTGCTCCGAGGCCCGCATCGACCTCGCGCGGGTGCGCACGGGACACCTGCAGCCGGGCGAGCTCTCCGAGCTGGCGCAATCGGCACACGTGCTGATGTCGGCGCCGATCTACATCGACGACTCGCCCGCCATCACCGTGCTCGAGCTGCGCGCGAAGGCGCGCCGGCTCTGGCGCGATCCGGCCTCGAAGCTGGGGCTCGTGGTCGTCGACTACTTGCAGCTCATGCGGAGCTCCGAGGGCAAGGACAGCCGCGAGCAGGAGATCTCCGAGATCTCACGCTCGCTCAAGGCGCTCGCAAAGGAGCTCAACGTCCCGGTGATCGCCCTCTCGCAGCTGAACCGGCAGGTCGAGAATCGCAGCCCTCCGAAACCCCGGCTCTCCGACCTCCGCGAGTCGGGCGCCATCGAGCAGGATGCCGACGTGATCGCCTTCATCTATCGCGAAGAGGTCTACGTCGAGGACACCGAGAAGCGGGGCGTGGCCGAGATCATCGTCGCCAAGCAGCGCAACGGCCCCATCGGCTCCGTCGAGCTGGCGTTCCTGCGCGAGTACACCCGCTTCGAGAACCGCGAGATGGTGTCGGACGACGCGGCTACCGGCGGGGGTGGCCGGCTTCACTGAGCGCGCGGTCCGAGGCGCGCGAGAACGTCGCGCACCGCCGCAGCCGGATCGGCCGCACGGGCGAGCGCCGCGATCATGGCGACCGAATCGGCGCCGGCGGCGAGCACGTCGGGCGCCGTGGCCGCCGTGATGCCACCGATGGCGACCAGGGGGCGATCGGTGAGGCCGCGAACCGCGTTCACGAGATCCAGGCCGCGGGCCGGCAGGGCACCGACCTTGCTCGCCGTCGCATACACGGGGCCGACCCCGAGGTAGTCGACACCGCCCGCGACGGCGGCCCGCGCCTCGGCGAGATCGTGCGTCGAGACGCCGATCCAGCGCGCGGGACCGAGCAGCCGGCGGGCGACCGCGACCGGCACGTCGGTCTGTCCCAGATGGACGCCGTCGGCGTCGACCGCCACGGCGACGTCGGGGCGGTCGTTCACGATGAGGCGCGCGCCAGTCGCGCGTGTCAGGGCGCGAAGCGCCAGCGCCATCTCGAAGAGGGCGCGCGCGGTGGCGCCCGGAAGGCGGAGCTGCAGCAGGCGTGCGCCGCCGGCGAGGTAGGCCGCGGCCAGATCGAAGGGCGAACGGTCGGTGCCCTGTGGGTCGACGATGGCGTAGAGCCGCGGGAGGCGAGGCGCGCTCACACCGTGCCGGTCGGCGTCTTGCGCACCGCGATGCCGAGGTCGGTGATCTTCTTGCGCAGCGTGTTGCGGTTGATGCCGAGCATGTCGGCCGCTTTCACCTGGTTGCCGCCCGCCCGGTCGAGGACGAGCTCGATGAGGGGCCGCTCGACCGCGGCGATGACCGCGTCGTAGATCGTGCCCGTCGTCGCGTCGCCGTTCTGCTCGAGGATCTCCCAGACGCGGCGGCGCACGGCGTCCTCGAGGCCGAGCATGCCGGCGCCCGTGGCGCTGGGCTTGCCACCCGTCAGCGTGAAGTCCTCGGCGAGCAGGGTCCGCCCGCGCGCGAGGACGGCAGCCCGCAGCAGGGTGTTCTCGAGCTCGCGGACGTTCCCCGGCCAGCTGTGGCGCAGGAGCGCCTCCCGCGCGTCGTCGGTCACGCCGACGATCGCGGTGTTGAGCGTGCGGTTCACCTTGTCGACGAAGAAGTCGATCAGCTCGGGGATGTCGGCTCGCCGGTCGCGCAGCGGCGGGACGGTGATGCGGACGACGTTCAGGCGGAAGAACAGGTCCTCTCGGAAGCGGGCCGACTGGACGGCGGCTTCGAGGTCTTGGTTCGTGGCCGCCACGATGCGGGCGTCGGCGCGGATCGCCTCGCGTCCGCCCACGCGCGTGAACTCGCGCTCCTGGAGCACGCGCAAGAGCTTTACCTGGAGTGCGAGCGGCAGCTCGCCGATCTCGTCGAGGAAGAGTGTGCCGCTCGCGGCAGCCTCGAATTTTCCGATGCGCCGCTCGGTTGCGCCGGTGAAGGCGCCGCGCTCGTATCCGAAGAGCTCGCTCTCGAGCAGCTCGTTCGGAATGGCGGAGCAGTTGAGAGCGACGAACGCCCCGCTGCGCGCCGAGTGGTAGTGGATCGTCTTGGCGACCAACTCCTTGCCCGTGCCGGTCTCGCCCTGGATGAGGACGGTCGCGTCAGTGGCGGCGACGCGGCCGATCACCTTGTAGACCTCCTGCATCGCGGGCGTGCGCCCGATCACCAGCTCGTGCCGCTGCTCGAGCTCGCCCCGCAGCCGCTGCAAGTCGCGCGTCAGGCGACGGAGTGCGAGCGCCCGGCCGACCAGGTGGCCGACCTGCTCCAGGTCGAAGGGCTTGGTGAGGTAGTCGTACGCGCCGCGCTTGGTGGCCTCGATGGCGTTCCCCATCGTGTTCTGCGCGGTCATGATGATGAGGAGCGTGTCGATGCCTTCCTCACGGACGCGGGAGAGGAGGTCCAGACCGGAGAGGTCCGGCATGCGGATGTCGACCAGCGCCACGTCGACGTCGTTCGAGCGCAGCACTTCCAGGGCGGCGGCGCCGTTTGGCGTGACGAGCACGCGATGCCCGAGCTGCGTGAGCGCCCGCTCGAGGACCCACCGGATCGACTCCTCGTCGTCGGCGATGAGAACGGTGCCGCTCGGTTCGGGCGTTTCAGCCATCGTGATCTTCCGTCACCGGGAGGGCCACCCGGAAGCGCGCACCGCCGCGCGACGGGGTCTCGTGGGCGATCGCACCGCCGTGCTGCGAGATGACGCGCTGGCAAACCGCGAGGCCGAGCCCGCTGCCGCGCGCCTTGGTTGAGAAGAAGGGGGCGAAAAGGTGGGGAACGTCAGCAGCGGAGATCCCAGGTCCCGTGTCGGTGATGGTCACGGCGAGGAAGCGCGCGCGATTCTCGCCGCGACGGATGCGGTAGCCGGTATCCATGCGGGTCGCGACCGTGATCGTGCCGGAGCCGCCGAGGGCCTCGACCGCGTTCTTCACCAGATTGAGGAATACCTGCAGGAGCTGGGCGCGGTCGCCCAGGACCGGCGGAAGGCTCGGATCGAATTCCGCGACGACGACCGTCGCGCCCCACTCGGGGGACTGGCGCTCGAGGTCGATGACGTCGTTCAGCACGCGGTGGATGTTGACCGGCTCGAGGTTCAACGCCGGCGGCGTGTCGAGCGATCGCAGCTGGTCGACGAGGCCGTCCAGCCGCTCGACCTCGCGGATGATCAGCTCGGTGCAGCGGAGCTGATCGGGATCGGTGAGGTCGTTTCGGAGGAGCTGCGCGGCGCCCTTGATGCCGCCGAGCGGGTTGCGGATCTCGTGGGCGAGGCCGGCCGTGACCGTGCCGAGCGCCGAGAGGCGCTCCGCGTGACGGGTCGCCCCCTCGAGCGTGTGCTGCAGCGTGAGGTCGTGCAGGATGAGGACGGCGCCGCGCACGGCGCCGCCGGGATCGAGGATGGGCGCGCAGGCGGCGCCCACGGGGATGTCCTGCGCCGGCCCCCTGAGGGTCTCCTGCGAGCGGCGGTGGGTGACGGCCTCGCGCAGCGTGGCGTCGACCATGTCGACCAGCCAGCGGTTGTGATCGCGGGTGCCGAAGGTGCCGCTGAAGGAGAGGCCGATGGCATGCGAGGCCGACGTGCCGGTCAGCTGCTCGGCGGCCGGGTTGAGGTCGCCGATCAATCCCTCCGCGTCGAGCACGATGACACCGTCGGAGATGCTGGCCAGGACGTCGGTCCAGCCGAAGCGATCGGCGGCACGCTCGACCCGGGAGCGGCGGGCGGGACGGGGGGCAGACACCGCTACGACTCGTCCCCTCCGCCGGTGTCGTCCCCGGCCTCGTCCTCGGAGCTCTCCCCGCTCTCGAGCTCGTCCACCATCTCGTCGAAGTCCTCGCCGCCGTCGTCGCCGAGCTCCTTGCCCATCTTGCGCATCCAGCGCGCCATGCTCTTGGGGTCGCTCTCGTCGACGTCGCCCAGCGCGGCATCGTCGGTGAGGTCGTCCAGCCGGTCGTTCTCGGACCGCACGGTTGCGAACCGCGACATCAGGCGCTCCAGACGCCGGCCCCCGCAACGATCGCACACGGCATCGACCGCCTCGCTGACCCGTAGCGTGAGCACCGTCACCTTCTTGCGGCAATCCGCGCACCGGTACTCGTAGATCGGCATCCGGTCGGGATTATACCGACGAGCCGGGGTGGAGCCAGCCAGTCGGCCGGGCCGCTACTTCACGGGTTTGGCCGCGAATCCGCTGTCGCCGAACGTGAGGTGCGTCCGCTTGCCGTCGAGCACGGTGTCGAGGATCACGTCGTGGCCCCACAGGCGGTGGGCATACGCGAGGGTCTTCTCCGCGTTCTCGAGCTGCAGGTCTCGCCCGTCGTGGCCATGCGCGAGCAGGAGGGTGCGGTTGCCCCCGAAGTCCGCGTCCTCGACGTGGATCACCGGGATGCCGCCCATACCGACGGCATGCAGGAGGGCCTCCTTCACCGATCGCCAGCCCTCTTCGTCGGAGACGTCGCTCACGACCAGGTCGTCGCCCTTGGGCTCGTAGACGAAGAGGTCGAGGTCGCGCATGACCTTCTCGGTGAGCCACCGGCGCAGGAACGACACGTCCCGGTCGACCTCGCGCGTCTCGAACAGGAGGTCCCGTCCGGTCTTGCCCGGTCCGATGCGCTCACGCTCCTCGGGGGTGGGATCGTCGCCGATGCGCTCGATCTCTTCCCAGAGCTTCAGACCCAGATGGTAGGGATTGAGGCTGCCGGGAATCGGCCGCACCACCTGGTTGTGGCGGACCAGGAACTCCAGGTGCAGCTCCTGCGGCAGCTCGAGCGAGTCGAGGATGCGCTTGTGGACGAAGGACGCCCAGCCCTCGTTCATGATCTTCGTCTCGATCTGCGGGATGAAATACTGCGCCTGCTCGTGCACGATGGTGAGGAGGTCCTGCTGCCAGCCCTGCAGGAAGGGATTGTGGTCGCGGACGAACAGCAGCAGGTCTTCGTCGGGCGCCGCCGGCGTCTTGCGCAGCTCGGGCTCGGTGGACTCCGCGCGGCGATGGATGCTCTGGAAGGGGTCGTGCGCGGGCGTCGCGGCTTCGACGAGGCGCTCGCGCTGTTCCTCGGGGCTCAGCTTGCGGACGGCGAGGTTGCGCCGGCATTGGAGCGAGAGGGCGTGCGCGGCGTCGAGCACCCCCTCGACCTTCTCGACGCCGATGCTCGGCATGTCGACGTAGCGGCGGATACGGTCGGCGTGGGCCTTGAACGTACTGATGGTGAACTCGGCCCGGGTCGTGCGGAAGGTGAAGTTGTTCTTGAAGAAGTCGTTGTGGCCGTAGACGTGCGCGATGGTGAGCACCTGGAGCAGGAGCGAATTGTCGCGCATGAGGTAGGCGAGGGCGGGGTTCGAGTTGATGACCATCTCGTAGGGCAGCCCCGACACGCCGTGGTCGTAGAGCGTCTTCAGCTTCTCGTAGGCCTTGCCGTACGACCAGTGCGGATAGTGCGACGGCATGCCCGAGTAGGCCATGTAGCCGAGCATCTGCGCGTGGTCGCAGAGCTCGAACTCCTGCGGGTAGCAGTCGAGCCCCATCGCGTCGACGCGCTCGCGGATCCGTCCGTCCCACGTCTCGAGGTCCGCGACGCTCCAGCTCGCCACCGTCTCAGCCCTCCGCCGCCGCGCGATCCTTGCCGAGGAACGCCTTGAAGGAGGGCCAGATGTCCTCCTTGCGCTCGATGAGGACCGTCTGGAAGTTGTCCGCTTCGAGGCGACGGAAGACGTTCAGCATCGAGCTCTCGTAATAGCGCGAGCCGAGCGGCTTGATCTCGCCGTAGCCGAAGAGGTTGCAGACCTCCGAGAGCTCCTTGGCCGCCTTCAGCGCGGCCGGGTTGTCGGAATCGAAGTTGTCGCCGTCGGAGCAGTGGAACGCGTACACGTTCCAGAGCGACGGGTGGTAGCGCTCCTTGATGATCTCGAGTGCCTTCAGGTACGCGGACGAGATGAACGTGCCGCCGGACTCGCCCTTGTGGAAAAACTCTTCCTCGGTCACTTCTTTCGCCTCGGTGTGGTGCGCGATGAACGAGATCTCGACGTTCTGATACTTCGTGCAGATGAACTGGTAGAGCAGGAAGAAGAAGCTCCTGGCGAGATACTTCTTCATGGTGTCCATGGAGCCCGAGGTGTCCATGAGGCACAGGACGACCGCGTTCGACTCGTTGCGGACGTCGGTCATGATGTGCCGGTACACGAGGTCGTGATCGTGGAAGGGGAAGCGCCGCGGAGTCGTCGTGAGGGCGGCCGTCGGATCGGGTGAGTTCTGGGCGGCGAGGCGGTCGCGCCGTCGAGCCGCATGCAGGCGCTTCGAGCGCTCGCGCACCGTGCGACGCTTGTCGAGCCGGACGCGGATGCCGACCTGCCGGTAGCCCTTGCGCTTGCCGAAGCGCATCGATTCGAGCTGCCGGAACGCCTTCCGTTCGAGGTCGGGGAGCTCCAGGTCCTCGAACATGATCTCGATCAACTCCTCGAGCGTGACCTCGGTCTCGTAGTAGTCGGCGCCGGGCCGATCGCCGGCCTTGTCCTGGCCGTCTCCCTCCGCTTCCCCGTTCGCCTTCCCGACGATCTGCCCGCGCTCGGTGCCGCCCTTGCCCTGGCCCACCTCGGGCGTGTTATCGCCGTAGACGAACCGATACTCCTTGATGCCACGGATCGGGACTTTGATGACGCGGTCCCGGCTCTGCCCGATGATCGACTCCTCCGCGATGATGTCGGCGATGTTCTCGCGGATCGACTCGCGGACCTTGGTCCGGTGACGCGCCCGGTCGCCGGCCGAGCGGTCGCTGCGCTCGGCGTCTGCGGGCGCGTACGGCCGGAAGATCGAATCGACCGTGCGCGACATCGCGGGCGCCGCTCAGTCCTTCCAGAGGTTGTTGGCCGCGTACTTGAGCGTGACGTCGACGCAGCTCGGGCAGTAGCCGTTGTCGAGGAGGTTCTGGACCATCGCGTTGTATTTCTCGTTCTGCTCCTCGTCGCGCGTGCGGGCCTTGGTCACGATGCGGCTGATCTCGCGCACCGACGTCATGAGCTTCTTCTCGATGGCTTCCTTGAGCGGCTCGTAGGAGTGGTAGGAGACCTTCTCGCCGCGCCGGCTGGACGCCCAGAGGTACGCGATGACCTCCTGCCGGAAGCCCTCGGCGGCCGAGCCGATGATGGCGATCTGCTCCTCGATGGACTTCAAGAAACCCTCGTCCGGCGTCAGCTCTTCCTTCGTGTTCCGGTCCTTCACCTTCGTCTTGTTCACGAAAGCCTCGGCGTGGTCGAGGTAGTTCTGGAAGAGCGACTCGGCCTGCTCCTGATAGGAGTAGACGAAGGCCTTGGTGATCTCCTTCTCGAGCAGCTCCAGGTACTCCTTGTGGAGCGTGTCCTGGAGGAACTCGAGGTAGCTCTTGCGGGCATCGTCCGGGAGATCGGTTTCCTTCACCATGTTGATCAGGGCTTCGCGGACGTTGATCGGGTTGATGCAGTTCCCTTCGACGTTGTCCGACAGGGCGTTGTCGAGCGCCTTCATGATGAAGCGCGTCGAGATGCCGAACATGCCCTCGCGCTTGGTGTCGTCGCGCAGTTCGTGGACGTCGAGCTTCTTCGTCTTTCCCTTCTCGACGACTTCCTCGCCGTTGTAAAGCTTCAGCTTGGTCATGAGGTCGCACTTGTTGGACGGCTCGAGCCGCGAGAGGATCGCGAACATCGAGGCAACCTCCAGGGTGTGCGGCGCGACGTGCGCGTGGAAGTCCGAGTGGCGGATGATCTTCTGGTAGATCTTCACCTCTTCGGACAGGCGCAGGTTGTACGGGACCTTCACGACCACGATGCGATCGAGGATGGCTTCGTTCGTGTGGTCGGCCTTGAACTTCTGCCACTCGGCCTCGTTCGAATGCGCGACGATGACCGCGTCGACGTAGACCATGCCGTGGCGGCCGGGTGCGGGGATGATCTTCTCCTGCGTCGCCGTGATCATGGCGTGCAGGTACTCGGTCTCGTTCTTGAAGACCTCGATGAACTCGCAGACGCCGCGGTTGGCGACGTTGAGCGCGCCGTTGAGATCGAGCACGCGGGGGTCGCCCTCGCTGTACACGTCGAGCTTCGAGATGTCCTCGCTGCCGATCAAGACCGAGGTGTCCTGGTTGTTCGGGTCGACCGGCGGCACGACGCCGATGCCGACGCGATTGCGCTTCGAGAAGTAGCGCGCGACGACCGGGAACTCCTCGTAGCGCGTTCCGTACTCCTCCTTCAGGCGGAAGCGGCACACCGGGCAGAGATCGCCCTCGATGTGCACGCCGAGCATCTTCTCGAACTCCTTGCGCAGGTGGCGCGGCAGGAGGTGGAGCGGCTCCTCGAACATCGGGCAGCCGTCGATGGTGTAGAACGGCTCGAGCGCCTCCAGGCCGCGCTGCACCTTCTCGGCGAGCGAGCTCTTGCCCGAGCCGACGGGGCCCATGAGGTAGAGGACCTGGCGGCTCTCCTCGCCCTTCAGCGAAGCCGAGTGGAAGTAGCGGACGATCTGGCTGATCGTCTTCTCGATGCCGAAGAACTCGTCCCCGAAGAAGGCGTAGACCTTGACCGACTCGTCCTTGTAGAGGCGCTTCACGCGCCCGTCTTCGGTCTCGAGGATGTCATGCGAGCCCGGGCGCATGATCGTGTCGTGGACCCGCGCGTGGGCCAGCTTGGTGATCGACGCGTCCTTGCGAACCAGCTCGAGGTATTCGAGGAGAGTCCCGCGCCACCGCTTTGCGTCGCGCGAGGCGCGGTCTTCTTTGATCAGTTGCTCGAACGAGGGCTGCCTATCCATGGGCGTTGCTCCTCTCGGCTCGCCGACGTGGCCGATGTGTCAGGGCCCGACCGGCCCTGTCCTTCCTCCAGCGCGTACGGGCTGGAGCCGTAGAACCTCTCGTTTCATCGGTGTGCGCGCGGCGAGCGAAACGCCAGCTGGCCACATCCAAGTGCAATCGATGTGCCGGGACCATCCGGCGTGAAGATGTGGTGAGCGAATGGGTCGCAGCCCGCGCGAGATCGAGAGGAGCCACTTTGCGACACGCGCTCGCGAAGTAGCCGCACACTCGTGCTCTGCGGCCTCCCAACACCTCCACCGCACCCACGCCCCCTTCGGATCGTCCTGCGTCGTCCCGAACACGCGACCCGAGCATGAGGCTACGCTGCAGAAGGCCCGCTGTCAAGAAATTGCCGCGGCGAGCACTCCGCTACCAGCGAGTCGCACGCGGTCCGCGCGGAGGAGTGAGTGGTCCCAGGGGGAATCGAACCCCCGCTACCGACGTGAGAGGCCGGTGTCCTAGCCGCTAGACGATGGGACCGGAGCTGAGGCGGGAGGACTCGAACCTCCAGTGGCCTGATCCAGAGTCAGGTGGCTTACCAATTAGCCGACGCCTCAACGCGGCGCGAAAGCTAGAGGATGGGGGTGGGGGAGTCAAGGCGCGGAAGGCGTTACAACGCTCGGAAAGTGCGCGCGTGCGGCGCGCAAACGCGCGATCGTGCGATCACGCCCGAGCACATCGAGCACCTCGTAGATCCCGGGGCTCGCCGTCGATCCCGTCACCGCGGCGCGCACCGGTTGCGCGAGCTTTCCGAGGCCGAGCGCGTGTCGTTCGATCGTCGCGTGGAACGCTGCCTCGATCGTCGCCGGCTCCCAGCGCTCGAGGCGCTCGAGACGATCGACGAGTTCGTCGAAGGCGGGCGCGATCTCCGCTCTGAGCTGCGCCTGGGCCTGTGCCGTCATCTCGATCGTGTCCGAAATGTAGAATCGCGCGGCCTCGGCGAGCTCCGTCAGGGTCTTCGCGCGCTCGCGCAGGGTGGCGAGGGCGCGACCGAGCCATGCCTGATCCGTGGGCACCGCCAAACCCGCCTGCACGAGAAATGGGCCGACGAGGCGGGCCAGCGTCTCCGGCGGCGTCGCCTTCAGATACTGGAAGTTCACCCACGCGAGCTTCTCGGGATTGAAGATCGCTGGTGAGGCGCCGACGTTCTCCAGCGAGAACTTCTCGATCAGCTCGCTTCGGGAGAAGAGCTCTTGATCGCCGTGCGACCAGCCGAGCCGTGCCAGGTAGTTGACCAACGCGTCAGGCAGATAGCCTTGGTCGCGGTAGTCGAGGATCGAGGTCGCGCCGTGCCGCTTGGAGAGCTTGGCCTTGTCGGGTCCGTGGATCATCGGCAGGTGGGCGAACCGCGGCAGCGGCGCGTCGAGCGCCTGATAGAGGAGGACCTGCCGCGGCGTGTTGGCCACGTGGTCGTCGCCGCGGATCACGTCGGTGATGCGCATGTCGACGTCGTCGACCACGACGCAGAAGTTGTAGGTCGCGGTGCCGTCCGAGCGCAGCAGGACCAGGTCGTCGAGCTCGGCGTTCTGGAAGACGATGCCGCCCTTCACCTGGTCGTCGACGACGGTCTCGCCATCGAGCGGGGCCTTGAAGCGGACGACGAAGCTCGTCGGGTCGCCCGGCTGCGTCCGGCGCTCGCGGCACGTGCGATCGTAGCCCACGCGGCCCCCCGCCTTCATGGCCGCGTCCCGCTTCGCCTCGAGCTCCTCGGGCGTGCACCAGCACCGATAGGCGCGGCCGCCCTCGAGCAGGCGGTCGGCCTGCGCGCGATACAGCTCGGTGCGCTGGCTCTGGAAGAACGGGCCCTCGTCCCACTCGAGCCCCAGCCAGCGCAGGCCGTCGAGGATGATGGCCGTCGACTCGGGGGTGGATCGCTCGCGGTCGGTGTCCTCGATGCGGAGCACCAGCGCGCCGCCGTGGTGGCGCGCGAAAAGGTAGTTGAAGAGGGCCGTGCGGACCGCGCCGATGTGCAGCGCCCCGGTCGGGCTCGGCGGGAAGCGCGTGCGGACCGACATCACGCGGAAGTAAGGAGATGGCGGACCGCAAGTCAAATTACTGGCGGTTTGCGGACCCGCCGAGGTTTGAGAGTCCCGGGGCGCGGCTGCATACTGAGCACGCAGCTGGCATGGAACGCCGTGTGTCGGCGCGCGAAGCGTGGGGCCGCTTCGTCGGGAACCGGAAACGGGAGAGAGGGACACTGATGGCGCTCAAGAAGATCCTGGTCGTCGAAGACAACGAGGACAATCGTCGCATCCTCGTCTACCGTCTGAAGAAGATCGGGCAGTTCGACATTCGCGAGGCCACCAACGGGCAGGAGGCCATCGAGGCGGTGAAGGCCGACCGCCCGGATCTGATCTTCATGGACCTGAAGATGCCCGTCATGGATGGATGGGAGGCGACCAAGCGCATCCGGCAGATGGACGGCGGCGATGCCGTGCGCATCATCGCTCTCACGGCGCAGGCAATGGCCGGCGACGAGGAGAAGGCGCTCGCGATCGGCTGCGACGATTACCTGGCGAAGCCGGTGGTCGATCCGTCGCTCGTGCGCCAGAAGCTCGAGCGCTTGATCGGCGCGGCCGCCTGAGCGCGCGACGAACGATCTCGTGATCTACGGGCCGCGGGAGGGCGATCCTCCTACGGCCCGTTCTGCTTCCGGGATCAGCGCAGGATGCGCGCCAGCTCGATCAGCTTGGCGCTGAGGGGCTTCTTCTTCCCGACCACGTCCGTGAGGGGCGTCGTCGTGACCGAGTCGCGCCGGAGACCGACCAGCACCCCGTGGGTTCCGCTCGCGTAGGCGTCGACGGCGGCGGCGCCGAAGCGCGTGCCCAGTAGGCGGTCGAACGCCGTCGGCGTGCCGCCGCGCTGCACGTGCCCCAGCGTGGTGGCGCGGATCACGAACCCGAGACGATCGCGATGCTCTTCGAAGTAGCGCATGAGCGCCGCCGCGTCGTGGCTCGCGCCCTCGGCGACGACGATCAGCGCGTGCTGCTTGCGGGTCTTGTAGGCGGAGAGGATCTCCTGCGCCACGTGCTCCGGGTCGACCGGCTGCTCCGGAATGCAGATGGCCTCGGCCCCTCCGGCGATGCCGGCCGCGAGCGCGAGATACCCGCAGCCGCGGCCCATCACCTCGACGAGGAAGGCACGGCGGAGCGACGACGCGGTGACCTTCAGCCGATCGATCGCCTCGAGCGCGACGTTGAGCGCCGTGTCGACCCCGATCGTGACGTCGGACCCGGCGAGGTCGTTGTCGATCGTCGAGGCGACGCCCACGACTGGTACCCCACGCGTGGACAGCGCCAGCGACCCCGCCTGCGAGCCGTCGCCGCCGATGACGATCACCCCGTCGATGCGTGCGTCCGACAGGACCTGCACGGCGCGATCGAGCCCGGGCTCGGTCTTGAACTCCGGGCTCCTCGCGGTGCCGAGCATGGTCCCGCCGCGCTGGATGATGCCGCTGACGTCGCGCCCGGCGAGCGGCCGGAGGTTTCCCTCGAGGAGCCCGTGGTAGCCGTCGCGAACGCCGTAGACCTCGAGGTTGCGGTCGATGGCCGTTCGCACGACCGCGCGAATCGCCGCATTCATCCCCGGCGCATCGCCGCCGCTCGTGAGCACCGCCAGCCCTCGTCCCGTCCCTCGTCTCATGGACGGCGGTGTAGCACGCCCGCTCGGCTGACGCGCTTGCGGGCGGCGTGGCGTGCAGGTATCCGGCGATGGTCCCCGCCCGAGCCGTTAGCTCAGTTGGTAGAGCAGCAGCCTTTTAAGCTGCGGGTCGCTGGTTCGATCCCAGCACGGCTCACTCTCTCGCGCGACCAGGCGGCGACGTGCTCAGCGCGGCGTGCGCCGCGCGAAGCCCTTCGGACGACGGCGACGAAGGCGGGTCGAATCCTTCGTACGCTTCTCGGCCAGCTCGATCAGCGCCTGCTGGGCGGTCTTGGCGAGCTCGCCGCCCTCGCGGCGGCGGTACGTGCCGTCGGGCTGCATGTCCCACGCGCCGGTGGCGGCGGAAAGGTGCGTGTCGAGGACGGCGCGGAGGTCCTGGCGGAGGAGGGGATCCTCGACTGGCACGATGACCTCGACGCGGCTCTCGAGGTTGCGCTTCATGCAGTCGGCCGATCCGATGAGGTACTCCTCGTTTCCGCCGTTGCGGAAGTAGAAGATGCGCCCGTGCTCGAGGAAGCGCCCGATGGTGCTGACGACGCGCACGCGGTCGGATAGACCTGCAAGCCCAGGCCGCAGCCGGCACGTGTCGCGCACGAGGAGGTCCACGCGGACCCCGGCCTGCGAGGCCCGATAGAGCGCGGCGGTTATGTCGGCGTCCTCGAGCGCGTTCATCTTCATCTGCACGAGACCGGGCGACGCCTCGGAGTGCCCCGCGATCTCGCGTTCGATCTTGGCGAGGAGCGTCTTCTTGAACAGGGTCGGCGCCGGCAGGAGCTTCTGGTAGGCGCGCTTCGGCCGGTAGCCGGTCGTGAGGTAGTTGAAGAGCTCGGTCAGGTCGCGTCCGATCGCCTCGTCGCAGGTGACGAGACCCACGTCGCTGTAGATGCGCGCCGTCTGCGGGTGGTAGTTGCCCGTGCCGATGTGCGCGTACCGGCGCAGGCCGTTGTAGTCGCGCCGCACGATCAGCATGACCTTGCAGTGCGTCTTCAGCCCGACCACGCCGTACGTGACGTGGATGCCGAAGTCCTCGAGCCGGTTGGCGAAGGCGATGTTGGCCGCCTCGTCGAAGCGCGCCTTCAGCTCGATCACCACCGCCACCTGCTTTCCGTTGCGCGCGGCATCGCACAGGTAGTCGAGCATCTTGGAGTCGCTCGACGTCCGGTAGAGCGTCATCTTGATCGCCTGGACCTTCGGGTCCTGGCTCGCCTCGCGCAGGAGGCGCTCGACCGAGGTCGCAAACGACTCGTACGGGTGCTGGAGCAGGAGCGACCCCGCGTCGCGGATGATGTGGAAGATGTTCCGGCGCGTGTCGTGGAGCCTCGCGTGCTGGACCGGGCGATGCGGCGGATCGTGGAGCGCCGGGTCCTCGAGGGACACGAGCTCCATCAGGTCCCGGAGTCCCAGCATCCCGTCGACGTCGAACACGTCGGCGGTCTCGTCGAGCCCGAACTCCGACGCGAGCATTCCTCGACGGACGGGGCTCGTGCCGGCGCCGACCTCGAGGCGTACCGTGGGAGCGAAGCGGCGATCGCGCAGCTCGGCCTCGATGAGGGCGAGGAGGTCGTCCGCCTCTTCCTCGTCACGCTCCGTGTTCGCGTTGCGCGTGACGCGGAAGAGCTCCCAGGACGCGGTGCGCATCGAGGGAAAGAGCAGGTCGAGGTTGTGCGCGATCACCTGCTCGAGCGGGACGAACGTCGCGTCCGACCCGACGCGCAGGAGGCGGGGGATCCCGCCGCCGACCGGAACCTTCACGCGCGCCAGCAGCGGGTCCTGGTCCTTCGGGTGATGGACGGTCACGAGCAGGTTCAGCGACAGGTTCGAGATGAACGGGAACGGATGCGAGGGATCGATGGCGAGCGGCGTCACCAGCGGGAAGATGTTGGTCAGGTAGTGCTCGCGCGCGGCCTGCTGCTGCTCCGCCGTCAGCTCGTCATAGGCGCGAAGGTGGATGCCCTGAACGTGCAGCTCGGCGAGCAGCGTTCGCAGCACCTCGCGCTGGAGTCGCTCCTGCTCGCGGATCTCGGCATAGCATTCGGTGATCTGCTGCTGGGGCGTGCGGCCGTCGACGGTGAGCTCGTGGACGCCGGCCACGACCTGCTGCTTCAAGCCGCCAACGCGCTTCATGACGAACTCGTCGAGGTTCGAGGAGGTGATGGCGAGGAACTTCACCCGCTCGAGGAGCGGCGTCCCCGGCGACTGGGCCTCGAAGAGCACCCGGCGGTTGAACGCGAGCCATGTGAGCTCGCGATTGAGCAGAAGCTCCGGTGGCGGGGGCGCGAGGACGGGGCCGGGAGCGGGCGCGTCCGGCTGTACCGGAGCCGGCGTGGGCCTTCCGGAGGCGATGGGGACCGGCTTCGCGGGTACTACGCCGAGATCGCCCGTCGGCCGCGTCCGTTGCATGTCAGGCTCCTAGCCGAATTGGCGGCCGGCGTCTGCCCCCTGTGCGGGTTGCTGTGCTCCGAGGTGCTCAGCGCAGCACGCTCGCCGTGCACGGCTGGCAGAGCTGGGTCGGCTTGGCGAGCTGGAGCTGCGACTTCTGGAGCGCGCTCGCGACCAGCACCTTCACGCGTGAGAGCTTGGCGGCCTTGATCTGGTAGCAGCAGAGGTAGGCATCGGGGTTCTGGATGGCGGCCCCGTCTCGGCCGACCGGCGCGCAGAGGGCGACGGGTTTCACGACCTTTGCCGAGCCACTCGCGAGCGCGTCGGCGAGGGTCGCGGTCTGCTTCGCGAAGGTCGGCGTCTTGAGGTCCTTCCCCGCGTAGCACTTGTAGGCGTCGCCGGTGGCGGGCGGCAGCGTCGTCGTGGTGGTCGTGACGGGCATGGTCGGCGTCGCGACGTCGATGCTGACGTTGTCGACGCCCACGTTGAGGTACTGCACGTTGTCGACCTCGGCGAAGCGCAGGACGAACGTCCCGCCGGCACCGACGACGGGGGTCACGTCGAGCTGGTAGTGCTTGTAGGCGTGCGGCGGGGCGCCGGGGTCGACGCTCAGGTAGTAGTTCGCCAGCACGCCCGTCCCGGTGTCGAAGACGTCGGCGCCGAGCGCCAGGATGTCGACCCGCGCGTGCTGGTTCGGCCCCCCGCTCGCGTCGAGGCCACTCGGATCGATGATGGGGCCCATGCCGGAGAAATCGTTCACGAACATGTCGAACGAGAGCGTCACCGACGCCATTCCCGGCGGCACGACGAAGGCCTGCGACAGCACGTGCGCGCCGGCGTTCCCGCCGTCGTTGGCCGCATAGTACGAGCCCGTGGCGGGGCCGACCGTCGGGTTCCCGCTGAGCGGAAGCGACGTGCTGCCGTCGATGATGAACGTGTCCTGGAGCGCGCCGGCGTTGGCGATGTTCCAGCCCGTGAAGTCGCCCGACTCGAAGCCCCCGTTGGCGATCAGCTCGAACGCGCAGGTGACTCGGGTGACCGTGGCGAGCGCGACGGCGAGCAACACCGTGCCGTTTCCACACCTCCGCATGATCCCTCCGCCTCCGCGGCTCGGCCGCGCCGCGTCGACCAGTGCTCGCAAACCCGCGGGCTGTCAAGGCGCGCCCTCGGTTTGTCCTTGACCTTCGGACCCTCCTTGGCTGTACGGTGCGCCCATGAAGACCCAGCGCCTCGTCGTGGCGTCGCTCGTCGCGTGTTTCGTCGCCGCGGCTTCGGTGGCGAGCGCGCACCACATCAGCGGCACGCTCTACTGCGACGTCGACTACGACGGCGTGATCGACACGCCCGGCGACACGCCGATCGGCGGCGTGACCGTGCAGGCCGTCTCGCAGGACGTGAACCCGGGCGAGACCTTCAGCGCCGTCACCGACGGCGCCGGCGCCTACTTCATCGGCCTGCCGGCGCGCACCGATCACTATCTGGTCACGCCGATCGGGCTGGCGCCGGGCCTGACCATCGTCGTCCCGCCGGGCGGGTCGTATCTCGTGTACATCATCACGAACACGCCACAGAATATCGCCGAGAACGTCGACTTCCTGGTGCAGGGCTGTGCGCCACCGCCCACCACGACGTCCTCGAGCACGTCCAGCAGCACCAGCACCTCGTCGAGCACGAGCACCAAGCCGACGACCACGTCGACGTCGTCGTCCAGCTCGACGAGCCTCGCCCCGACCACGACGACGACCAGCACGAGCACGACGCTCGTTCCCCCGTGCGACTGCAGCGCCATCCCGTTCCTCACCGCGCGCGAGGCCAAGTACAACAACGATGCGACGATCGCGGGCAGCGCCGGCGTGAACGACGTCCTCGGGCGGCTGCGGCTCGGCAAGGACGTGGTCATGCCGGACGGCACGACCCTGTCCGCGAACCTGGTCGAGATCGGGAACGCGTCCGACGTCTTCCGCGTGCTCGCGAACGACGCGCACCTGGGCAGCGGCGCGGTCGCGCGGGCCGGTGTCGGGCCGGTGACGCTCCCGCTCATCGATCCGTTCTGTACGATTCCGGCCTTCACCTGCGGCGGCCCGCTGGTGTCGGTCTCGCCCGGCGACATCCTCGGCCCGATCGCCCCGGGGGTTTACGGCGCCGTGCGGGTGACGAACGGCGCGACGCTGAAGCTCGCCGCCGGCACCTACACGTTCTGCGACGTGAAGATGGGCCGCGAGGCGAGCATCGAGGCCCAGGGGCCGGTGCTGCTGCAGATCGACGGCGACCTGCGCATCGGGACCGATTCGTTCTTCGGTCCCATTTTCGGGGTCCCTCCGATCGCGGCGTACGTCTCGGGCGACAAGGTCCGCATCAGCCAGAGCGCCCAGGCGATCGCCCAGATCGTAGCGCCGTTTGCCCGCATCACGTTCGGGCGGGACGCCACCTTCGACGGCTGCTTCTGCACCGATCGCGCGAAGTCCGACAAGCACATCAATCTCATGTGCACGGTCGCGCCGTAGCGACGGATCGTCGGACCTGAATGCGAGAGGGCCCGACCCCCGAATGGGGGCCGGGCCCTCGTCCTTCACGGCAGGGCGGGAGCGCTACTTCTTCTTGAACACGAGCGCCTTGCCGCTCTTGCCCTTCTTCTTGGTCTTCAGCGTGGCCGTGGTCTGGGTGCACGTGCCGCCGACGCGCAGGGTAACCGTCACGTCGTTGCTGACCGGCGCGCGGAAGCCCATCTCCTTGCCGCGCGTTCCGAACACGAGCGGTCCTTTCATCATGTGCTTGTTCTTGAACATCGCCTTACGCAGGCCCGCGGCCAGCGTGCCGGTCTTGTCCATGAACACGTACATGCCCATCTTCGCCCACACCGGGTCGGTCTTGAACGGGATGTTCTGGCAGAAGAAGTCGCCCTCGCTGTCGGCGAGTTGGAGGGTCGTCCCCTGGGTGCTCGGATCGAAGCCGGCGGGCTGCATCGCGGCGTACTTTGCCCGGATGTGCAGCTTGTTCTTCGCGGGCTTCGTGCTGATACCGACCGACATCTTCTTCAGTCCGAGCGTGCTCGTGGCATCGCAGCAGTCGCTGTCCTCGTAGTCGACGTAGCCGTCGCCGTCGTCGTCGATGCAGTTCCCGCAGATCTCCTGGGGCGGGTTGCAGCTCGGGTTGTTCGCGCAGTCGCTGTCCGCGCAGTCGACGGCGCCGTCATTGTCGTTGTCCTGGCCGTCGTCGCAGACCTCGGGGCCGCAGCCCTCGATCGTCTGATGGCTGCAGACGCCGCCCTCGGTGCAGGAGTCCGTGGTGCAGTTGTTGTTGTCGTTGCAGTCCGCGGCCGTCTTGCAGGGTACGCAGTCTTCGATGGTCGTGAACTGGCAGCTCCCGTCCTCGCTGCAGACGTCGCTCGTGCAGGGGTTGCCGTCGTTGCAGGTGCCTTCGATGCCGCGGCGCAGGTCGGGGATGAAGCAGCGGACGCAGTTCGGCACCTGGACGTGGCTGCACGTGTTGTCCAGGCAGAGCTCGGTCGTGCAGGGGTCGAAGTCGTTGCACTCGCTGGCGCTCGTGCACTCCTGGCAGTCGGGGATGGCGGGGTTGGCGCACACGCCGTCGTTGCACTGATCGGACGTGCACGCGTGGCCGTCGCTGCAGTCGCCGGCGCCTTCGCATTCGCGGCAGCCCTCGATGGCCGGGTTGGCGCAGACGCCGTTGTTGCACTGGTCGGTCGTGCACGGATGGCCGTCGTTGCAGTCGGCCGGAACCTCGCACTCCGTGCAGTTGGGGATCGCCGGGTTGGCGCACAGGCCGTCGTTGCACTGGTCGGAGGTGCAGGGGTGACCGTCGTTGCAGTCGGCCGGGCCCTGGCACTCGACGCAGTTGGGAATCACGGGGTTGGCGCACACGCCGGCGTTGCACTGATCGGCGGTGCAGGTGTGGCCGTCGGCGCACTCGGCCGGTGTCTCGCACAGCCTGCAGCCGGGGATGGCCGGGTGGGCGCAGGTGCCGTCCTGGCCGCACTGGTCGGCCGTGCAGGGGTTGAAGTCGTCGCAGTCCTCCGCCCCGTCGCAAGGCACGCAGTCGGGGAGGGTGAACGCTCCACAGACGCTGCCCTCACAGGTCGGCGTGGTGCAGGGGTTGCCGTCGTCGGTGCAAGTCTCCGCCGTCGCGCACTCCTCGCAATCCGGAATGGCCGGGTTGGCGCACACGCCCTCGGCGCACACGTCGGTGGTGCAGATGTGGCCGTCGGCGCACTGCTCGTTGGTGCTGCACTCCCGGCACCCGGGGATGACGGGGTTGGCGCACACACCCTCGTTGCACTGGTCGGTCGTGCAGAGGTGGCCGTCGTTGCAGTCGGCGGGCGTCGTGCAGGTGGTGCAGTTCGGGATCGCCGGGTTGGCGCAGACGCCGGCGTTGCACTGGTCGGTCGTGCAGGCGTTGTTGTCGTTGCAGTCAGCCGGGCTCGTGCACTCGGTGCAGCTCGGGATCACGGGGTTCGAGCAGACGCCGTCGGTGCAGAGGTCGGAAGTGCAGGCGTGGCCGTCGTTGCAGTCGGCCGGGGTCGTGCAGGTGGTGCAGTTGGGGATTGCCGGGTTGGCGCAGACGCCGGCGTTGCACTGGTCGGTCGTGCAGGCGTTGTTGTCGTTGCAGTCAGCCGGGGTCGTGCACTCGGTGCAGTTCGGGATCACCGGGTTCGAGCAGACGCCGTCGGTGCACTCGTCGGTCGTGCAGGCATGGCCGTCGTTGCAATCGGCGGGCGTCGTGCAGGTGGTGCAGTTGGGGATGGCCGGGTTGGCGCAGACACCGGCGTTGCACTGGTCGGTCGTGCAGGCGTTGTTGTCGTTGCAATCAGCCGGGGTCGTGCACTCGGTGCAGTTCGGGATCACCGGGTTCGAGCAGACGCCGTCGGTGCAGAGGTCCGAGGTGCAGGCGTGGCCGTCGTTGCAGTCGGCCGGGGTCGTGCAGGTGGTGCAGTTGGGGATGGCCGGGTTGGCGCAGACGCCGGCGTTGCACTGATCGGTCGTGCAGGCGTCGTTGTCGTTGCAGTCGGCCGGCGTGGTGCACGGCGTGCAGTTGGGGATCGTGAAGGCGCCGCAAACGCTGCCCTCGCAGGTCGGCGTGGTGCAAGCGTTGCCGTCGTCGGGGCAGGTCTCCGGCGTCGCGCACTCGGTGCAGTTCGGAATCGCCGGATTGGCGCAGACGCCCTCGGCGCACAGGTCGGTCGTGCAGGCGTGACCATCGTTGCACTGCTCGGCGGTCGTGCACTCGGTGCAGTTCGGGATCACCGGGTTCGAGCAGACGCCGGCGTTGCACTCGTCGGTCGTACAGGCATGGCCGTCGTTGCAGTCGGCGGGCGTCGTGCAGGTGGTGCAGTTCGGGATCGCCGGGTTGGCGCAGACACCGGCATTGCACTCGTCGGTGGTGCAGGCGTTGTTGTCGTTGCAGTCAGCCGGGGTCGTGCACTCGGTGCAGTTCGGGATCACTGGGTTCGAGCAGACGCCGTCGGTGCAGAGGTCCGAGGTGCAGGCGTGACCGTCGTTGCAGTCGGCCGGCGTCGTGCAGGTGGTGCAGTTGGGGATGGCCGGGTTGGCGCAGACGCCGGCGTTGCACTGGTCGGTCGTGCACGCGTTGTTGTCGTTGCAGTCCGCCGGCGTGGTGCATGGCGTGCAGTTGGGGATCGCGAAGGCGCCGCAGACGCTGCCCTCGCAGGTCGGCGTGGTGCAGGGGTTGCCGTCGTCGGTGCAATTCTCCGGCGTCGCGCACTCCTCGCAATTCGGGAGGGCCGGGTTCGCACAGACACCGTCGGTGCACAGGTCGGTCGTGCAGGCGTGACCGTCGTTGCAGTGCTCGGCGGTCGTGCACTCGGTGCAGTTCGGGATCACGGGGTTGGCACACACGCCGTTGTTGCACTGGTCGGCCGTACAGGCGTGACCGTCGTTGCAGTCGGCCGGGGTCGTGCACTCGGTGCAGTTCGGGATCACCGGGTTCGAACAGACGCCGGCGTTGCACTCGTCGGTCGTGCAGGCATGGCCGTCGTTGCAGTCGGCCGGGGTCGCGCACTCGGTGCAGTTCGGGATGGCGGGGTTGGCACACACGCCGTTGTTGCACTGGTCGGCCGTACAGGCGTGACCGTCGTTGCAGTCGGCGGCCGACCGGCACTCGGTGCAGCCGGGAATCGGCGTGTTCGCGCAGACGCCGTTGTTGCACTGATCGGTGGTGCAGGTGTGCCCGTCGTTGCAGTCGGACGCGGCGATGCACGGCGTGCAGCCCGGCTTCGCGGGGTGCGAACAGACGCCGGCGTGACACTCGTCGAGGGTACAGGCGTTGCCGTCGCGGCAGTCGGCGTCGCTCCCGCACTCCTGGCAGCCGGGGATGGACGTGTGCGAGCAGCCCTGGGCGCCATTGCAGGCGTCGGTCGTGCAGGCGTGCCCGTCGTTGCAGAGGTCCGAGCCCTCGTCGACCTTGCCGTCGCAGTCGTTGTCGATGCCGTCGCAGGTCTCGGGGCCGTCACCGCCGGTGACGTCCAGGAAGGCCGTCGCCGACTGCTGGTTCGCATTCGACGCCCGGGCGCTGGCGGTGTTCGTGAAGTCCTTCGAGCCGCAGACCGGCCGGGCTTTGGCGGTGATCTTCACCGTCACCTTCTTGCCAGCGCCGAGGCTCGGGAGCTTCACCAGGAGGGGGTTCGTCGAGATGATCGAGTAGCCGCCGCACGAGGCGTCGTCGGTCGTCACCGTCACGCCGATGTTGCCCATGAACGACGGCAGCGCGATGTCCTCGACGATCACGCTGGTCGCCCGCTTCTTCGTGTTGACGACGTCGATCGTGTACGTGACGAGCGTCTGAGCGCCTATCGGCGCGGTGGCCGGGCTCACCGACTTCCGGATCTGGAGGGACGTGGTCGGGTTGGAGCACGTGTTGGTGTGGCGCTTGCCGCCACGCTTTCCCTTCGCCTTCGCGGACGCCGTGCTCGGCGCCTGCGCGAGCGCGAAGCACGCCACGATGGCGGCGGCCATGATCCAGGTCCGTCCTCGCAATGTACGCATGAAGCCCCTCTCGCTCGCTCGATCGATGGTCACACCAGTGCTCGTCACAGCGGGAGTGCGTAACAAGGCGCGTGCCGTCACGCCTTCGCCGCGGGCGCCACAATTTTCACTCCCGTCTCGACCTGCATGCGACAACGCCTTGCGGTCGCAGCAAGGCGTGGGATTCACGAGGGTGGCCGACGAAGCGCGAAGCGTTCGCGTGCGCGAGCGCCGTGCGGAAGTGGAGGCGGGCATCCCGGGTCTCCCGATGCACGATCACGTCTTTCCGGGACGCGCGGCGAGCAGAGCGCACGGCTGCTGGGCGCGCACCCGCGCTCCGCGCACACGGTAAGGACCGGGCTGGAAAGCGTGCATCGTTGCACGTCGTGCGCACGCACAAGGGTCAGATCTGGCAACGGTCTCGAGCGCTGGCGCGCTGCTCGCAGCGTTCGCCGTGCGAGACGCCGAAGGGCGTCGTCGCTTGACCGCACCACGGCTTCGCGCGATGGGAGCCGCCGTGTGGGTGCTTCTCGCTCCCGTGCTCGCGCTCTTCGAGCCGGGCTTCTACGCACGAGCGGCGCGCGCGCCGGTGGTCCGCGGCTTCGCCTATCTCACGTACCTGGCGCTCCTCACCGCGGTCGGAGCCGGGCTCATGCTCGAGTGGCGCTGGTACCCGGCGCTCGACGACCTCGCGAGGTGGGTCGCCGATCGGCTTCCGGCCATCACGTTCACCGTCGACGGCCCGCGAGTCGCAGACACGACGCCGGTCGTCATCGAGCACCCGACCTACGGGCGCCTCCTGCGTATCGACACCACGGCGGACCTACCGGACACGAGCGCGCCCGCACTGGTGACGATTACGCGCAGCCAGATCGTCCTCTCGCGGATCGACGGGACCGCACCCGAGCACCGCGCCTGGGACGTCGTCCCGCAGACGGACGAGGCGCGTCGCAACTGGTCGGATGTCACGATCGACGGGCGGCGAGCTCGAATCCTGTTCCGGGAGCTGCGGTGGCTCGCCTGGCTGGTCGTGCCGGCGGTGTTCGTGCTCGCCTTCACCTGGAAGCTGATCGCGGGGCTCGTCTACAGCGCCCTCGCCGTCGGCATGAACGCCGTGCTCGGGACGCACCTCTCGTATCCCGCGTTGCTGAACATCACCTGCTTTGCGCTGACGCCGGCGACGCTCCTGTGGTGGATGTCGATCGTCGGGCTCCTGGGTGACATGCGCGTCGAGTGGCCCGTGTCGCTCTGGGTGACCGGAACGTACCTCTTCCTCGGTATCCGGTCGGCCGGGCGCGTCGAGCCCTCGGCGGCCGTTCCCTAGCCCGCTTGGCGCTGGGCGATCTTCGCCCAGGTGTCGCGCAGCGTGACCGTTCGATTGAACACGGGTGCGCCCGGGCGCGAGTCGATGGGGTCGGCGCAGAAGTAGCCCATGCGCTCGAACTGCCATCGGCTGCCGGCCGCCGCCCCGGCGAGGCTCGGCTCGAGCTTCGCCGTGAGACGTTCGAGCGACGCCGGGTTCAGGTGGGAGAGCCAGTCGTCGCCGCTCGGGTCTTCGATACTGAACAGCCGATCGTAGAGGCGAACCACGGCCTCGATGGCATGCGCGGCCGACACCCAGTGGATGGTCGCCTTCACCTTGCGGCCATCGGCCGGATTGCCGCCGCGGCTCGCCGGATCGTAGGTGCAGCGCACCTCGACGATCTCGCCGCGGTCGTCCTTCACCACCCCCGTGCATTTCACGATGTACGCCCAGCGCAGGCGAACCTCCTTGCCGGGCGACAGGCGGAAGTACTTGGGCGGCGGGACCTCCTGGAAATCCTCGCGCTCGATGTAGAGGACGCGCGAGAAGGGAACCGCACGCGTGCCCATGGCGGGATCCTCGGGGTTGTTGACGGCCTCGAGGTCCTCGACTCGATCCTCGGGGAAGTTCTCGATCACGAGCCGCAGGGGTCGCAGCACGGCCATCACGCGCGGTGCGGAGCGGTTCAGGTCCTCGCGGATCGCGTGCTCGAGCATGGCGACGTCGATCGTGCTGTTGCGCTTGGAGACGCCCATGCGCTCCCAGAAGGCGCGGATGGTGTCGGCCGGGACGCCGCGGCGGCGGAAGCCGGACAGCGTCGGCATGCGCGGGTCGTCCCAGCCGGCGACGTGCCCCCGGTCGACCAGCGTCAGGAGCTTCCGCTTGCTCATGACGGTGTAGGTGAGGTTCCCGCGCGCGAACTCGATCTGCTGGGGCTTCGCCTCGGTGCGGCAGTGCTCGATCAGCCAGTCGTACAGGGGCCGGTGATCCTCGAACTCGAGCGTGCAGATCGAGTGCGTGACCCGCTCGATGGCATCCGACAGCGGGTGCGCGTAGTCGTACATGGGATAGATGCACCATGCGTCGCCGGTGCGATGATGCTCGGCGTGGCGGATGCGGTAGAGGACGGGATCGCGCATGTTCAAGTTCGGCGACGCCATGTCGATCTTGGCGCGCACGACGAGCTTCCCGTCCGGGAACTCGCCGGCGCGCATGCGCCGGAAGAGGTCGAGGCTCTCCTCGATCGGACGATCCCGGTAGGGGCTGTTCCGGCCCGGCTCGGTGAGCGTGCCGCGCAGCTCGCGGATCTCGTCCGCCGTGAGGCTGTCGACGTACGCCTTGCCGTCGCGAATCAGCTGCTCCGCGTACTGGTAGAGGCGCTCGAAGTAGTCCGAGGCGTAGAAGAGCTTGTCGTCCCAGTCGAAGCCGAGCCAGCGGACGTCCTCCATGATCGCATCGACGTATTCGACGTCCTCCTTGGTCGGATTCGTGTCGTCGAAGCGCAGGTGGCAGACGCCGTGGTTCTCGAGCGCGATGCCGAAGTCGATGCCGATCGCCTTCGCGTGGCCGATGTGCAGGTAACCGTTCGGTTCGGGCGGAAACCGCGTCACCACCCGCCCGCCGTGCTTCCCGGTGCGGTTGTCCTCGGCGACGATCTGCCGGATGAAATCGGGGCCAGGCGTCGGGGGCGTGGTCGCAGCGTCCGTGCGGTCGGCCATCGGCGCTCTTCCTAGCGAGGCCGCCGGGGTTGCGCCACTCGGTCAGCCGACGAGCTCGGGCGGCGCGCTCGGGTCGTAGTACAGCTCCTGCTGGCAGATCCGGTCGTCCCGGTACCGGTAGCGGACGACGTAGATCGATCGCAGCCGCTGCGCGTCCAGGGTCCAGTCGAACTGGATGCGCGCGAAGGCCGCGCCCGAGTCCGCGATGAGGGCGCGCTCGACGCACCGGTAGTCGATGTTTCGGCAGCGCGCGATCGTGAGGGCGATGAACGCGAGCGTCCGATCGACGCCCTCGATGCGCCGCGGCCAGTCGAAGAGGCGCACCGTCGGGCTCAGGTATACGACCTCCGGGCAGTAGAGCGTGCGCGCATGCTCGACGTCACCGGCCGCGAAGGCACGCGCGAACGTCGCTTCCTGCCGATCGAACGCCTCGAGGGTGATCATCGACACAGCAACCTTCGCACCTGCGGTGTCGGACGCGCAATCGGGAGCTTTCACGCCGGCCGCCAACGTCGGTATGGTAGAGGCGCGTGGAAGCACGGCGCATGTTCTGGGTCGTCGCCTCGATGCTGGCTGCCGCCGTGCATGCGGCGCCGGTCGTCGCGACCGTGCCGTGCACGGCGCCGGCGACGCTGGCCGTCGTCTCCGACAACCGGAGCGCCGACGGCTCGGTCATGCTCACGGTCTCGGGCGAGCGTGTCGCGACGAGCGGCGCCTGCGACAACGGGACGACCGGCTTCGCGACGTCGTACTCGACCACGATCGTGTGCGACGGGCCCGGCGTCGTGAAGTGCGGGCGCGTGCCGGGGCTCGCGCCGGGCCTCTGGATCCACCGCGTGACCGCGCAGGCCGCGGGCTCGGCGTTTCAGGTGCAGGCGCAGCGCGGTGTCCTCGTGGGCGGACCGGGCTCGCTCGTGTCGAACGTCGTCGAGTGGACGATCTTCGGACGGAGCTTCGTCGTGACGCAGGCGACCGACACGAGCCTGCTCGCGCAGCTCGACGCCGCGCAAGCCTACACCGGGTCGAGCGGTCGCCCGGCGCTCGTCCGCTTCGATCGGAACACGTTCCCGGGGGCGGGCTCGCCGCAGACGATCGCCGTGAAGCCGGCGTGCCTCGCCCAGGACGATGCCGTCTGCACCCCCGACGGCCGTCATACGGGCTACTGCCTCGAGGCGTCGGACGTGACCGTCGACGCGCTCGACGACGATGCGCTGCCGGGCGCGGTCGTCGTCGACGCCAGCACCTGCGCGCGCTCGCTTCTTCGCGTCTACGGAAGCGACAACGTGCTGCGCGGCCTCGTGCTGCGCGGCAGCCAGAAGCAGAGCCCCGTGACGGCGATCGACACGATCGCCATCTCCGGGCTGGCCGCACGGCGCAACCGGCTCGAGGAGTGCACCGTGTTCGGTCCGACGCTCGGGGACGCGATCAGCGTCGAGGCCAACGCTGGGGCGCCGGACGGCATGCCCGATCCGGAGAACGTCATCGCCGGCGGCGAGATCACGGGCGCCGAGGACAAGGGCATCAAGGTCGTCGGCGGCGGCATGGCGCACGTCGAGCGGAGCTGCATTCACGACAACGCCAACGGCGGCATCCAGGCGACGCTTGGCGGCACCGTCACGGCGATCGAGAACGTCGTCCAGCACAATGTGGGTGGCGCGGCGCAGAACGGTCTCTTCGTCGGCGTGCCCGAGACGGTGGGCGCCGCGAACGCGCTCACGACGCGCGGCAACGTCGTCCGCTTCAATGGCAATCGGGGCATCTCGGTCGTGAACAACGGCGCGGCGGTGCTGGTCGGCGACGTCGTGGCCAACAACTACCAGGCCGGCATTCGCGTCGAGACGACGCTGCCGGACGTCCATCCGACGGCGAGCGTCCGCGGCGCGGGCTTCACGTGCAACTACGCGCCGGGCGCGTGCTTCAATTCGCCCGGCGCGTTCTGCAGGGTCGACGCGGAGTGCACGTCGGGATGCATCCCGGGCGGCGGAGCTGCGCGGGGCGTCGGCGCGGCGCTCGCGGCGTGCACGGACCCCGGCTGCGAGGAGCCCAGCGTCGACTTCGGGACGAGCGCCGGCACGGCGGGTCGCAACGCGCTCACGCTCAACGCCAATCCCATGGGGCTCTCGCCCGGCGGCATCAACTTCAGCACCGCCCTCATCGCCGGACCGATCGCCGCGGCCGGCAACCAGTGGGAGCACTGCGACACACCGGCATCGGATCCGATGGACCCCAACGCGTGCTACGTGGACCAGGTCGAGATGCTCGACGTTCGCCTGGGGTCGGGCGCGGCGAACGTCGATCTCGGAGCGCCGCCGAGCCCGCGATACGGGCCGACGCCCATCGTGACGGCGATCACGCCGCCGCGTCCGTATGCAGGGCAGCTCGTGCGTGTCTACGGCGGTCCCTTCAACGCCGTCGACGGTGCCGCCTGCCAGCCGAACGGGCTCCCCGCCGACGCCTGCAGCGCCGAGAACCCGGCGGTCGCGACGGCGAACGCGGGCGGGATCGAGGGCAATCGCGTGACGGTCACGATCGGCGGGCAGATGCTGCCGGCCGAGGTCCATCAGGTGACGCCCGGCATGCTCGTCTTCAAGATGCCGGTCGACTGCTTCGCGCAGGCGGTGTTCACGGTCGCCCGCGGCGCCGCGACGAGCAATCCCGTCATGATCTGCGATCCGGACGGCTGCGCCGAGCGGCCGGTCGGCGCCCCCTGCGACGACGACAGCGTGTGCTCGGACGGCGATGTCTGTGGGCTCGACGGCATGTGCAAGAACGGCGCGCCAGTGTCCTGCGGCGGTCAGTGTGTGGTGAACCTCGCCTGCGATCCGCTGATGGGCTGCATCCCGGAATCGGTCGACACACCGTGCGAGGACGGCGATCCGTGCACGGCGGGCGATCATT
>Ga0187894_10000328_pt1 | contig 64168 bp, 68 predicted proteins | sample GBC1701081metaG_FD_136650 | JGI IMG/M metagenome (GOLD analysis project Ga0187894, IMG submission 136650) | White microbial mat communities from a lava cave in the Kipuka Kanohina Cave System on the Island of Hawaii, USA - GBC170108-1 metaG ... | reverse complement strand
ATGCAGGTATTTTTTTCCAGCACCAACAAGACTGACATCCGCGAAGGCACAATGTTCGATCTGTCGGCCAGAGGATGCGCCGTCACCAGTGTGTCATCGGTTCAGCCAGGCTCAGCGGTAAGAATCCTCATTAGGGCGACCGATCTGGGTTCGCCCATTACGATCGAGTCCGCCGCGGTCCGTTGGAGTCAAGGAGGGGAGTTCGGCGTCGAATTCCTCGGCCTCTCGGAGATCGATCAGCGCCGCCTACACCGATTGCTGCAAGCCGCCACTACGCCTCAGATTCGCCCGAGTTGACCGCGAACGATTCTCGGATTCAGCGTGCTACAATACCGGCATGACCTGTCCCCTCTGCCACAAGCCAACACCTGGGAAGGCAACCCTTGGCGACCTTTCTGCTCTGAACGATGTCAGGTAACTGATCTCGGCGCCTGGGCGACGGAACGGTACCGAGTACCAGGACCCACCTTCACGATGGATGCCTCGTTCCCAGGCTCGTTGGAGGGAAACGACGAGACAGAGGTACAGCGAGACAGTTAAGCAACAGCCAAGGACAGATCCTCTTTCTCCCACAGGACGCAACCGCCAGTAGCCCCCAAGCGACAGTTCCACGTACTGCACGAGAAGTTGGTTGAGGCCCGCCTCGTTCGCTCGTTTCAGGGTTGGCAATACCACGGCAACTTGATATGGTCACGGTCGAATCAGGCCCATTCGCAAGGAGCACGCGTCATGTTGCCGACCCAAGGCTATGCCACGATGACCGCCAAGACCGCCCTGCAATCCTTCTCGTTCGAGCGGCGTGAAGTAGGGTCTCATGACGTCCTGATTACCATCACCCACTGCGGCATCTGCCACTCGGATATTCATCAAGCTCGCGACGAACGGGGCGGATCGATTTTCCCCATGGTACCAGGCCATGAAATCGTCGGCACCGTGGCGCAAACCGGGGCCGCGACGAAGAGGTTGAAGACGGGCGACCGCGTCGGAGTCGGTTGCTTCGTTGATTCCTGCCGTAGGTGTGGGCCCTGCCGCGAAGGGTTAAAACAATACTGCGAGGCCGGGATGCTCCTCACTTACAGCAACCGCGACAAAGACGGCCAGCCAACGCAGGGCGGTTACTCCACACAGATTGTCGTGGATGAGCAGTACGTGCTGCGAATCCCCTCAGCCCTGTCGCCCGCCTGAGCAGCCCCACTTTTGTGCGCCGGAATTACAACATACTCCCCGCTTCGCCACTGGAGCGTCGGCAATATCACAAACTTGCGGTGGTGGGGTTGGGCGGACTGGGCCATATGGCTGTGAAGATCGGTAAGGCGCTCGGAACCGAAGTGACGGTTTTGAGCAGCTCTGAACGGAAGCGAAAAGATACGGAACGGTTGGGGGCCTTCGACTTCGCCCTCACCTCACATCCCGAGACATTTACGCGAAACCAGCGACGCTTCGATTTTATCCTTGATACCGTTTCAACCCCGCACGACTATAACGCCTATGAGAGTCTGCTCAAAACCGACGGCACCTTGATTCTCATGGGGGCTCCGGATAAGCCGATGCCGCTGGAACCCTTTCCACTGATTCTGCATCGCCGCCGCATCGCCGGGTCTGTGATCGGTGGCATCCGAGAAACCCAAGAGATGCTCGACTTCTACGCCACGCACCGGATAGAGTCCGATATTGAAGTGATTCCGATTCAACACGTGAATGAAGCCTACGAGCGAGTCCTCAAGGGCGACGTACGCTTTCGATTCGTGATCGATCTGGCGTCGTTGAAATAGATATCGGGGTGGCCAATGGAAAGTGGCTGGGGGACTAGGAATCGAACCTAGGTAGCCGGCTCCAAAGGCCGGCGTCCTACCGCTAGACGATCCCCCAGCGCGGTACAGCAGCGAATTGTAGATCAGGAACGGCAGGGAAAAGATTATTGGCTGGGGGACTAGGAATCGAACCTAGGTAGTCAGATCCAGAGACTGACGTCCTACCGCTAGACGATCCCCCAACCGACGCTCACAGTAATATACAGGTCTCAGTTCCGTCAAGATCGATGCTCCATGTGGAGATAGCGCTGCCTTATCCCTGAGTCGCCCGTTGGATCCCCTGGCGGAGGCGAACCAGCGTCCGGTCTCTTCCCAGTATCTCCATGACGTCGAAGAGGCCAGGGCTGGCTGTGCGACCGGTCAGAGCTACGCGAACCGGCTGAGCTAGCTGTCCCATCTTGATCCCCTCTTCTTCGACCAGCCGCTTGAAGGCCTCTTCCCATTGCTGTTTTGAAAAGGCGGGGAAGGCTTCGAAGCGAGTGAGTAAGCGGCCGAGAATCGGCGCGATCGTCGGCGTCAAAAATTTCCTGGCGGCCTCTTCGTCATACGTCACGGCCTGCCCAAAATACGGCCTCACCCAATCGACCATCTCCACGAGGGTCTTTGCCCGCTCTTTCACGAGGACCACGAGTTGCGCGAGCCAGCCGGGCGAGACAGCCTGGACTTCGTCTTTCAATCCTGCTCCTTCCAAGAGGGGCTTAAGTGCTTGAGCGACCTGGGACGGCGGACTGATCTTAATATATTCCGCGTTCACCCAAAGGAGTTTCTCGGGATTGAACACAGCCGCTGAGGTTTGAACATTCTTCCAAGAAAATTGCTCGATCAGTTCCGGGCGAGTGAAGATTTCCTGATCCCCGTGTGACCACCCAAGCCGAACAAGATAATTTAACATCGCATCCGGCAGATACCCCATGTCTCTATAGGCCATGATCGAGGTGGCCCCATGCCGCTTCGAAAGGCGGGATTTATCCGAGCCCAGAATCATCGGCAAATGCCCGAACTGAGGGACCGGAAACCCGAGCGCTTGAAAGATCGGGGCCTGCCTCGGCGTGTTGGTCAGGTGATCGTCTCCCCGCACCACGTGGGTAATACTCATCAGCGCATCATCAACCACAACTGAAAAGTTGTACGTCGGGTAGCCGTTCGACCGGAGAATGATCAGATCATCCAGCACATTGTTATCGAAGAGGATCTTCCCCTTGATGAGATCGTCGACGACGGTTTCTCCCACTTGCGGAGCCCGGAATCGCAGGGCCGCGTCGCCGGTCGAATTCGTATGGCCAGCATCACGGCAACGGCCGTCGTATTTGGGAGACAGCCCCTTGGCCTCTGCTTCCTTACGCCGTGCATCGAGTTCTTCTGCTTTGCAGACACACCAATAGGCCTGCCCCTCCTCAAGAAGCTGCATCGCATGACCACGATAGAGATCGATCCGCTCGGTTTGGCGATAGGGTCCTTCATCCCAATCAAGCCCAACCCACTTCATTCCATCAATAATGGCTTGGATGGATTCATCGGTCGAGCGGCTCTGGTCCGTGTCTTCGATGCGAAGGACAAACACGCCCTGTTGCTGGCGGGCAAAGAGCCAATTGAACAGCGCCGTACGGACGCCACCGATATGGAGAAAACCTGTTGGGCTAGGCGCGAATCTGACCCTGACTTGGCTCATAGAGTGATCCTGTGTCGTTGGGGAAACGGTCGGTATCTATAGCACGGGCTGAAAAGTGTTGTACAGAATCGGCTATTATGTATTCTTTCATCTGGGGCGGTCTTCTGGTAAGAGAGCGAGAAGGAGATCGTGATGGCGGAGCTCACACAACCGGCAACGGTCATCTCGGTCACGGATCTCACACCCCATGTCCGCCAATTGGTGCTTCAACCTAAAACTCAGCGTATCCTATTCCAACCAGGCCAGTGGGTCTCCTTACAGTTACCGGTCACTGCTAAACCGCCGCTCAATCGTGCCTACTCACTGGCAGAGCCCCCCTCCCCTACCGGGCAACTTACCCTGGTATTTGATCGCGTCCCCAACGGAATTGGTTCGAGCTATCTCTATGGGCTCAAGGCCGGGGATGAGTTGCAGCTGTCCGGCCCCTACGGGAACTTTGTCTTACCCCTCTCATTCGATCGAGATCTGCTCTTTGTCAGTCGCTATACCGGTTTGGTCCCAATCCACTGTATGTTGAAGCAGTTGGCAGCATCGGGCACACTGCCACAATCAAGTCTGATTACGGTCGCTCCGGCTGAGAGTGAACAGCTCTACCACGATGAGTTACTCGCCTTAGCCGCGCGATACCCATCGTTCCGATATACGCCAATGGTGGTGAATGGGACAAACCAGGAAGTCGTCGAGGCCACCGTGGAACTGCTTCGAACGGTTGTCATCGGTAGATCAAAACTGATGCCGCTGCTTAGCGGGCTCAAAGGATTCGTGCGACCGTTGCGGGCTTATCTCGTGGAGTCAGGTTACGATCGGAAAGAGGTAAAAACTGAAACCTACGACTAGTGCCCTTCTCTGACGAGGTTCTTATTGACAGCCGGAATCTCGACAACAATGTCCTTCGTCCCGTTCGGCACACATTGGCAACCGAGCCGTGACTGTAACGTGGTAATGGGGGCCTCTTCCAACTGATCGAATTCGTCATCTGTACCTTCGTTACAGCTCTCGAGCCCCTGTTTCACGATGACGTGGCAGGTCGAGCAGGCACAGACACCCCCGCATACATGCTCCAGTGCAACTCCATTGCCCATGGCCACGTCCAAGAGACTCCCTGGAAGCCCTGTCGGTCCATAGGGAATCTTGGCTGGATCAACTTCAACCTTCGTCACCACGCCGTCAGGGGCAATAAACGTGACAGCATAGGCTACTTGAGGGAGCTCATAATCAGCCTTTTCTATGTAGGGATTGGTTCCACCCATATGCCCGTTCCTTTCTCAGCCGAACTCAGCTTTATTTTCCACTGTTGACAGCATGGAAACTCGCGTGCTACCCTTAGTCCGACCATCTTGATCGGAGATCATTATAGTCTCCGACTAATGAGATCGGCAATAGCAATGTTGAAGATTTCGAAAAAAACAGACTATGCCCTCATGGCCCTTCAGCACATCGCTGCTGTTCAATTCGGCGACGTGACGCCTGGGCGCGTGGTGAATACCAAGGAAATCGCGGAGGAGTATAATATCCCCCTCGAGCTGCTAGCCAAAGTGCTCCAGACCCTTGCCAAGAACGCGCTGATCGAAAGTCACAATGGTCCCAAGGGAGGATACCTGTTGGCTCGACGCGCTCATCAAATTACGATCGCGCAAATTCTCGAAAGCATCGAGGGCCCTTTGGGTATCACCGATTGTTCGCACGAGAAGGATGGGGAGTTCTGCATGCAGCGGGAAAATTGCCATATCCGCACACCGCTCTTGAAAGTTCAGGACAGCATTGCCCAATTGCTCAATAGCATGACCCTGCAAGACATGATGGGGGGCACACCTCTCATTACAATTCAGTCCCCTGCGGCGCAAGGAGTTGAACGATGAAACTGCCGATTTTCTTGGACAACCACTCCACGACACCGATGGATCCACGCGTGCTGGACGCCATGCTTCCCTACTTCATCGAGAAGTTCGGAAACGCGGCCAGCCGTAACCACGCCTTCGGGTGGGCAGCGGAAGAAGCCGTCGAACAGGCCAGGAAGCAGATCGCGAAGCTGATCAAGGCCGACCCAAAAGAGATCGTCTTCACGAGCGGTGCCACTGAATCGGACAATCTCGCGATCAAGGGCGTGCTGGAAATGTACAGGGAGAAGGGCGACCACATTATTACGTCGTCCACCGAACACCGCGCCGTGCTCGACACCGTCAAGGCATTGGAGGGAAAGGGTAAAGCAACAGCCACCTATCTCCCTGTGGATAAATTCGGAATGGTGAGCCCCGAAGATGTGCGGAAAGCCATTACCGAGAAGACGATCCTCATCTCCGTCATGCTGGCGAACAATGAAATCGGCACGATCAACCCCGTCAAGGAGATCGGTAAGATCGCCAAGGAAAAGGGCATCCTCTTCCACTGCGATGCCACGCAAGGGGTCGGCAAGATTCCGGTCGATGTGCAAGGTATGGGGATCGATTTGATGTCGTTTTCGGCTCATAAGATCTATGGCCCCAAAGGGGTCGGAGCGCTCTACGTGAGAAAGAAGAATCCTCGGGTTCGCATCGCGTCGCAAATGGACGGCGGCGGACACGAGCGCGGCATGCGCTCCGGCACGCTCCCAGTGCCCTTGATCGTGGGATTCGGCAAGGCCTGTGAACTCTGCGAGCAAGAGATGGCGAAGGACACAGTGCGGTTGACGGCAATGCGCGATCGGCTGGAGGCCGGTATCATGAAGGCCCTCGAAGAAAGCTATCTGAACGGCCATCCGATCAACCGACTCCCCGGCAATCTCAATATCTCCTTTGCCTATGTGGAAGGCGAGTCGTTATTGATGGGCATGAAGGATATTGCCCTTTCATCCGGCTCGGCCTGTACGTCGGCCACGTTAGAACCCTCCTATGTGCTCCGCGCGTTGGGGGTCGGGACGGAGTTGGCACACTCCTCGATCCGCTTCGGTTTAGGGCGTTTCAACACGGACGATGAGATCGACTATACGATCAAGAAGGTGATTGAGATCGTCACCAAGTTGCGCGAAATGTCTCCGCTGTACGAGATGGCAAAAGAAGGCGTCGATTTGAAATCAGTTCAATGGGCTGCCCACTGACCCGGATAGTCAAGAGGAGGATGAACCATGGCTTACAGTGACAAAGTTGTCGATCATTTCAATAACCCCCGCAACATGGGGAGCTTCAAGAAGGACGAGGAAGGGGTCGGCACCGGCATGGTCGGAGCCCCGGAGTGCGGCGATGTCATGAAGCTTCAGATCAAGGTGCAAAACGATACGATCGTGGACGCGAAGTTCAAAACCTTCGGCTGTGGCTCCGCCATCGCCAGCTCAAGCCTCGCCACCGAATGGCTGAAAGGCAAGACGATCGAGGAAGCCCAAAAGATCAAGAACACCGACATCGTGCAGGAACTGAACCTGCCGCCCGTGAAGATCCATTGCTCCGTGCTCGCCGAGGATGCCATTAAGGCCGCTCTCGCGGACTATCAGAAGAAAGCCGACGGAGTACTGACCGACGCGAAGTAACGTGAAGAAGGGGGTGCGCCATGGACACGACGAACGCAGAAATCCAAGCTCCGGTGATCACGCTCAGCGAGGCGGCGTTGAAGGAAGTGAAACGCCTCATCAACGTACAGGGCCTCACCGAAGGAGGACTCCGCCTCGGCGTGAAGGGTGGCGGCTGCTCGGGCCTCAGCTACACGATCAACTTCGACGAAAAGATCGGCCAGCATGACCAAGTCCATGACTTTGACGGGGTGAAAGTCATTGTCGACGCCAAGAGCGCTATTTATCTTCAAGGCACACAGCTGGACTTCCAAAAAGACCTGATGGGCGGAAACTTCAAATTCGTCAATCCGAATGCCGACAAAACCTGTGGTTGCGGGGAGTCCTTCTCGGCTTAACGATTGTCAGCGGAACATCGCAACCGTCCACGGGCATGGCAAGCTGCCATGCCCGTCTTGTCAGAAGAGGTAGCGGGATGAACCATCAGCACACCCACAGCTCAAGTCCTCGTGAGTTGCAGATGGCTCGCAGCATGTGCTGGCACTGCCAGTCTGAAGTGTCCGGTGAATACTTCTGTGACCGATGCGTTAAGGTCCAGCCGGTTTCGAAAGAACTCGATTACTTCACCTGCCTGGGCCTCCCCCGCCGCCTCACGATCGACCAGCGCGAGCTGGAAAGCAAATTCTACGAGCTGAGCCGCGCATTCCATCCTGATTTCTATCAGAATAAGAGCGCTGACGAACAGACCATCAGCCTCGGCAATTCCGCCCTGTTGAATACCGCGTACCGGACGCTCCGTGACCCGATCGAACGGGCTGAGTATCTGCTCGATCTGGAGGCCGGGGCGGTGAAAGAGATTCGAAATTCTCCTCCCGCCGACCTCTTTGAAGAAATTCTTGAGCTGCAAGATACCTTGAGCGAGTACCGAACCGCCGGTCGCGCATCAGAAACCGAGTCGACACTCCGCGCGAAGCTCCAATCGGAACGGAATACGCTCGAACAGCGGCAGCGGGACATGGAGGCTGCTCTGCAACAACTCTTTGTTCAGTGGGACGGGCTGCAAGATCGCGGGGAAGCCACCGAGCAGGCAAGGGTCGAGCGCAGCCGAATACTGAAGCAGATGCGAGAAAATCTCTCCAACCGCACCTACGTCAAGAACATCGTGAGCGATCTCGTCTCAACCATCGGATAATCATCGTCATGGCCCGTATCGTCGGCATTGATCTCGGCACAACAAATTCGCTCGTGGCCTATATGGCGGATGGACGCCCGTGCGTCATCCCGGGTCGAAACGAGCGGACCATGGTTCCCTCTGTCGTAGCGATGACTGACAACGGGCTGATCGTCGGCGATCCGGCGAAAGAACACTTGACGCGCAGCCCAGAGCGGACCGTCTATTCCGTGAAGCGATTCATGGGAAAGGGCCTTGAGGACGTAAAGGGCGAGCTGGCCTACTTCCCCTACCACTTGACGGAACAGGGGGGCGTCATCCGGATCAAGCTCGGTGAGAAAACCTATTCGCCACCGCAGATATCGGCCATGATCCTGAAGGAACTGAAGCAACGGGCCGAGGCGCATCTCGGCGAGAGCATTACCAAAGCTGTCATTACCGTTCCTGCCTATTTCAACGATAGCCAACGGCAAGCCACGAAAGATGCGGGTATGATCGCAGGGCTCGACGTCCTACGAATCATCAATGAACCCACCGCCGCCTCACTGGCCTATGGGCTACAACAGAAGACTCAAGGCACGATTGCCGTCTATGACCTTGGCGGGGGAACCTTCGATATTTCCATCCTGAAGCTCAAAGACGGCATCTTTGAAGTCCTGGCGACCAATGGCGATACCCATCTCGGAGGCGATGATTTCGACCGCCATATCGCCGATCTCTTCGTCAAGGAAATCCGCGAACAGCATGGTCTCGATTTGAACACCTATCCCGACCACATGCAGGCGGTCCGATTGGAGGCTGAACGGACAAAAATACGACTTTCCGACGAGTTGAGGACTACGGCTATCCTCGACCTGCCGGAGGACAAAGGCCAGTATTCACGAGATCTCACGCGCGATCAACTCGAGTCCCTCATCATGGAATTGGTGGAGCGCACACTCGGGCCCTGCCGTCTCGCTCTGAAAGATGCCGGCCTCACTCAGACCGACATCGATGAGGTCGTTCTCGTCGGCGGCTCGACTCGTATGCCACTGGTCCGCCGACAGGTCGAGACACTCTTCGGGAAACAGCCCCATTGCGATCTGAACCCTGACGAAGTCGTCGCGCTCGGCGCGGCGGTCCAGGCCGACATTCTTAGCGGCGGAACGACCGACCTGTTGCTGCTCGATGTGACGCCCCTCTCTCTCGGTATCGAAACCATGGGCGGAGTGATGAGCAGCTTGATACGACGCAACACGACCATCCCGGCCGGCGCCAAGGAAATGTTTACAACCTATGTCGACGGCCAAACCGGCGTGGATATCCATATCCTCCAAGGCGAACGCGAACTGGTGAAGGACAACCGCAGTCTGGCCCGCTTTCGGCTGAAGGTCCCCCCGCTGCCGGCCGGCGTCCCGCGTATCGAAGTCATGTTCTTGATCGATGCGAATGGAATCCTGAACGTATCGGCGCGGGATGTTCGCACCGGCGACGCCCAATCACTCGCTGTGAAACCCTCGTACGGATTGAGCGACGAGGAGGTCGAACGGATGATCGGTGAATCGTTCAAGTTTGCGGCCGATGACTTGAAGGCACGCCAGCTCATTGAGGCTAGAACTGAGGCTGAGGCTATCCTCATGGCCACGGAGAAGGCTCTCAAGCAAGGCGCTCATTTGGTGACAGAGGAAGATCTATCCTCGATCAAAGCCGCGATGGCCGCAGTCGAGGCGGCCAAATCCGGAACCGATCACAAAGCCATCCGAGCCAAGATGGCCGGTCTCGAAACGGCCACGCATCACCTCGCCGAAGTCTTGATGGACACATCGTTGAAAGAAGCCTTGGAGAACAAGAAGCTCTCCGAGTTGACATCGGGAAAGTAGGAAGTTTATGGCCAATAGCAAAAGCAAGGTCCATCTTGACGCATCACGCCATAGGCCCTGTGCTTTCAACTCTGGAGACTGCGCATGGATCTGAAGTGGCAGGATACCGAGGATATTGCGATCCGTTTAGTCGAAGAACATCCGGAAACCGACCCACTCACCGTTCGATTCACCGACATGCACGCCTGGATCGTGGCGCTCCCCGACTTCAGAGACGACCCCAAGAAGTCGAACGAGAAAATCCTCGAATCGATCCAAATGGCTTGGCATGAGGAATATCAAGACTCGAAGTCCTGATTCGTTCACCCTCCCATCCCAAGTGATACTGAAGCCCGCTGGCTACAGTAGTGATACCAGAGTCCGCAACCAGGCTATCATCTGTAAGTCATTGTAATGCCACAACAAATTGTCATGAGCCGTGTGATTGGCGAGAGAGTAGTTCTCTGAAGAGCCAGGTTTCTCCCCTTCCTTTGGGGCATTGTGGAGCAACAAAGGATTCGGCGATAAATGGGGCTGGCCCAATGATCGAGCTGGAACCTCTCCGATGTCCAAGATTTTGAACCTGAGCGTGCACACTAGCGACGAGGACTTGCAACACATTACGAACTTGCTTCTTTTCCACTTCGTTGAGCAATGCGGCGGACAAATTCAATTTAAGTTAGAGGATGCCAACAGGGTTCGTGAAAGCCTTACCACGAAGATGGTGCAAATGCAGGTCGGTGATGAGGTAAGGCTGCGAATTATCGATCGCCTGCCGGAACTACAGTAGACTTCGGTCGTTCGTGGTTATTCAGGCCTTACCCTCTCGGTCCTGACCTCAGACTTCTAGAACATATGAGATCCTAGTTTCCACTGGCTAGGGACTAACTGCTGGGTAGCGTCAAGACTGGATACATGCCGGACTTTGCATTAGACTTGCCTATCAAATACGAGGGAGCTGTATGACCAATACGCAATTTTTTGAGTTACAACCAGCAAATCGGGTTAGCTTCGTCAAATAAATAGTCTCCATGTTGCATATTTCATCACACGTCATCATCCCCGATTCTGAGATCGATATCCATGCGATGAGGTCGCAGGGTGCCGGCGGGCAAAGTGTGAACAAAGTCTCGTCCGCTATTCATTTGCAATTCGATATTGCTGCCTCGTCGTTGCCCCCGTTCTACAAGGAAGAGCTTCTGAAATTGAAAGATCATCGCATTTCACAAGAGGGCGTGATCACCATCAAAGCCCAGCAGTATCGGAGCCAGGAGCAGAATCGAGAGGATGCGCTCACTCGGCTGAGCGAGCTTATTCAGAGCGTGGCCATCCCACGCAAGAAGCGCAGAGCCACGAAGCCGACGAAGGGTTCGAAGCAACGGCGGTTGGAGAGTAAGACCAAGCGAGGGAAATTGAAAACACTCAGGCGCACGCTCGAGTAGCTGCTAAACAATGAGGCGCAGACCCCAGGAACCGAGAGGGAGATTCGAACTACGCTTTACGTTATTCCGCTGAGGTGAGCGAGCCCAGGATATGATACCCGCCATCGACATAGATCACTTCTCCGGTAATCCCACGTCCTAGCGGACTGACCAAGAATAGCGCCGTGTCGCCGACTTCACCCTGTTCTGTTGCGCGACGGAGAGGTGCGAACTCTCGGTGGTGATCCACCATCTTGCTGATGCCTGAGACGCCACGGGCCGCAAGGGTCTTGATCGGGCCGGCGGAAACTGCATTCACCCGGATGTTCTTGGGGCCGAGGTCGTGGGCGAGATAGCGGACGGTTGCTTCCAGTGCGGCTTTGGCGACTCCCATGACATTGTAGTGGGGCACGACCCGTTCTGCTCCGAGGTAGGTGAGGGTGACGACGGATCCACCCTCAGTCATCAGGGGCATGGCGGCGCGGGTAACCGCCACCAGCGAGTAGGCGCTCACGTCGAGTGCCGTGGCAAATCCTTGCCGCGTGGTATTCACGAACTGCCCCGTGAGCTCTTCGCGCGGGGCGAAGGCGACTGAGTGGATGAGGAAGTCGAGCTTTGCAGTTTCTTTCTCCACGCTCTGCATCAAGGCTGCGATTTGCGCATCATTTCCCACGTCACAGGGAAAGGCTTTCGCGCCCGGCATGGTGGCGACCAGTTCCTCGACGTTTTCCCGTAACCTCTCATTCTGATAATTGAAAATGAGCTGCGCTCCTTGGCCGGCTGCAGATTGGGCAATGGCCCAGGCAATGCTGTGTTTGTTCGCCACGCCGATGATGAGACCTCTTTTACCCTCGAGTAACATGGTGCGTCCCTGGCAGGATGGTGAAAATCCTAAACGTGTGTCTCATGAAGCGCACAGGGGAACGAGAGGCGAGCGGCGCTTCATGCTTGAGGCCGAAGATAGCATGATTTAATACCCGGCGCCAGGAGGACAGTGAGGGGCTAATTTGCCTTGGCGGCGTTGGCTCGAAGCTGAGCCAACACTCTTGCCGCTTCAGGCGCGAAGTCATCTTGCTTTTGGCTTTGAGCGAGATCCAGCGCTTCGGAGGCAAGCGAGAGGGCCTCACTGTGGTGACCATCGGCACAATAGGTCTTGGCAAGGCTGAGCCTGGCATTGACGGACTGCGGTGCTTTCAGAAGTACGTACAGGAGGAGCTTCTCGCCCTTTTCTTTGTCTCCCCCAAGCATGGCGGGAAGCCTGAGGAGGAACGTTCCTTTGGCCGACAAGGCGTCAAGGTGATCAGGTGCGAGTTCCAGTGTCCGATCGAGCTCTTTCGTCATGCGCCGGAAGCCCAAAACCGATGTGATGTTTACTTCTCCATCGACCCGCATTAATTCGCCCAAATTACAGAACAGGGCGAAGTGTGCGTCGGCAGATCGATCGTCCAAGGCCACGGCTTGCTCCCCCAGGGCCTGGCCCTTCTCGAAATGGCCGACTCGGCTGGTCCGGTCTTGAGTGACACGACCCGTATTGCACTCTTTCATCGCTCCCTGAATCAATAGTTGGGGTGATTGTTGCGCCAGGAGGGCATCTGGGTTTGCCAAGATCCAACAGCCGAACAGTACAAGGAGTGTCTTCTTCACTTTCCTCTACCAGTCGCAGGGGAACTTGCCGTGAGACCTGCGAGATACAGCAATCCATATGCCAATTCAACTGAGTACCTATGTCTTTGGAATCGCTTTTTTTATCGAGGATACTTCCCTGTGTGGGCAGATTGTGTTGTCACGACAACACAGTGCTTGTGAGAAATTTGCTACAGCTGGCCGGCGTCTTAACCGATCGTTCCCTTCATCGCACCTTGAACAGGCTTGTTTGTCGCAGTGCCCGAAACGCCGTGAGCATCGCTCGATATGAATAATGGGCATTCCGACCACTGGGATTGGGCAGGACAAAAACAGGGCGGTCGGCCAAGGTCTTGGCTTGCAGCCCGAGGCTGATTCGTCTAGTTCGGTACTCTGGGAATAACGTGCGATAGATCGTGACACCAAGCAGGGCGACTACATAAGGGCGATAGTGTTTCAGTGTGGCGATGAGTCTCTTCCTGCCGGCTATATATTCTCGTGGCTTGAGGACATCGATTCCTGCGCTGGGCCTCTGGATGATGTTTGTCAGGCCAAGCCCCCACTCCGGAAGCCGCCAATCGTCTCGGTGCGTGAGTGGCTCGGGCGCGAGCTTTGACTCGAACAAGAGTTTCCAAAAACGGTTCGAGTGCCCAGCGAAGTGATGTCCGGTCGCGGCTGAGCGAAGACCAGGGTTAATGCCCACAAAGAGGATCTGGACTCCTAGTCTGATGTGATCAGTGAGCCGTTGGCGGGACAGGGTCCTTCGCGATAGCCGAACAGCGATTTTCGGTCTTACCAAGATGATCGTCTGATTTTTCATCGTAATCTATGCCATAGCTCACAGGGGAGAACTCGCGCGACCGGTCTATCTCGAATTCGATTGAGATTGATACAGATCATTTCAAGATTGAGGCGATTTAGCTGACCTTCAGCCATATCGCCACAGAAAAATAATGGCCCAGTATTGGATATGGTTAAAAGAATCTATATAAGAGATTGATAAACCTCACAGCACATAGAGATCACTGATGAGGCATCAAGCTTGCTGATCCTCTCAGCAAGTGCTGTTGAATAGCACAGTCTTCAAACATTAACCAAACATTAATGGAGGGTGAATTATTATGAAGAGTATGTTGATGGCAATCATGGCAGTGGCAGTGGCAGTGACGTTCAGCGCTCCGGCTTTCGCTGGCGAAGAGGGCAAGAAGGAAGAGAAGAAGGGCGGCCATGTTCTCGTGTACGGCGACGAGAAGAAGAAAGATGAGAAGGGCGGCAAGTACACCGATACATTCGGCGAAGAGAAGAAGAAAGACGAGAAGAGCGGCAAGTAATCGCCTTTCTTTGGCGAGGCTAGTCAGCCGAAGGGTCTCCTGCCTAAAGCGGGAGACCCTTCGTTCTTTCTACCTGATGCTGCTCCGAAGATAGACTGCTTGTAGTCCCACGATCGACTTTGCATCCCTGATCGCCCCGGTCTCGATCATCTTGATCGCTTCCAGTAGAGGCATCTCGATCACTTCGAGGACTTCATCACGATCCAACTGTTGCCGCCCCGTCGTCAACCCGGTCGCCTTATAGATGTGGATGACCTCGTCGGTGAACCCCGGCGCGGTGAAAATGCTGGAGAGGAGTTCAAGTCTGCCGGCTCGGTATCCAATTTCTTCTTCAAGTTCTCGTGTCGCACAGGTTGCAGGGTCTTCACCAGGATGAAGTTTCCCTGCAGGAATTTCGTAGATGAATCCTCCTGCCGCATGGCGGAATTGCCTGATCAAGATGACGGTACCATCGTCTTTCAACGGCACCACAGCGGCCGCTCCGGGATGGCGCACGACTTCCAAATCGACTGTGAGGCCGTTGGGCAGCGTGACAGTGTCGACGTTCAGGTTCACAACGATACCTGTGTAAATCTTCTTGGTCATGATGGGCTTCTTGTGATTAATGGCGTATGGCACGAGCGGAAAAGAGTTTCAGCTTGTCCTGCCCATCTTCTCGACCATGAGCCATGCGCTATGTGCTCTTGGGCTTCTTATAGAACGGCGGTTTGACAACGAATGCGGGGACGCTCTTGCTTCGGATTTCGATGAAGATGGAGGAGCCGGGCTCTCCAAAGCGTGCAGGCACATAGCCCAAGCCGATGCCCTTTTGTAGAAGCGGCGAGAGATTGCCGCTGGTGACGTCGCCGATGGGCTGGGAAGCCATGGGATCGAGGATTCTAAAGCCGTGGCGGGGGACGGCTTTCTCGACAAGTTCGAAGGCGACGAACCGGCGGGCGATACCGGCTTGTTTCTGCGCCAGGAGGGCCTGGCTGCCGATGAATTCGCCTTTCTGAAAGCTGACAGTCCAGTCCGCATTGGCTTCAAGCGGCGTCGTGTCTTCGCCCATGTCGTTGCCATACAGCAGGTAACCCATTTCCAACCGGAGAAGATCTCTTGCGCCGAGCCCCGCCGGCTTGAGTCCCCAGGCCTGTCCTTTGTTGACGAGCAGGTCCCAGAGGCGTCCAACCTTGTTTGCATCGATGTAAACTTCATAGCCCAGTTCACCAGTGTAGCCGGTTCTGGCCAGTAAGCAGGACAGTCCGCCGATCGAGGCCTCACAGGTGTGATGGAGCTTGAGTCTTTCAATCCCCGTCCCGCCAAGACTCATGAGCAGCCCGCGAGATTTGGGACCTTGCACGGCGACCTGGGACAATTCGACTGACCGGTCTTCGAGACGAACCGTCTTGTCCTGGGCAAGCTGTGATTCTAGCCACGACAAGATCTTCTCGCGATTCGAGGCATTCACACACAAGAGGAACTCGTCCGGGGCGAGCCGATAGACGAAGATATCGTCTTTGATGCCGCCGTTTTCATTGCAGACCATGGAATACTGGGCTTGAGAAATAGCGAGTTTGCCGACATCATTGGTGGTAACTCGCTGGAGGAAAGAGGCAGCGCCGGTCCCGGCGATTCGCACCCGCCCCATATGGCTCACATCGAAGAGTCCGACATGGGAACGGACGGTATGGTACTCGTCCAGAACACCGCTGTATTGGATTGGCATCTCCCATCCGGCGAAATCGACAAGTTTGGCGCTGCATTCACGATGTTGCTGGATGAGGGGAGTCTGTAGCATTTATGGTCGTGCTGACATATGTGTTTGCTCAATTATCGGACACTGAGCAACTCAACATCGAAGATCAAGGTGGCATTTGGTGGGATCACGCCACCTGCACCCTGTGCGCCATAACCGAGCTTGGAAGGAATGGTCAGCTTTCGCTTCCCTCCCACTTTCATACCCTTGACGCCCTCATCCCATCCTTTGATGACTCGCCCAGCACCCAACGGAAAAGAGAACGGCTGGCCCCGGTCCACGGAACTGTCGAACTTCTTCCCATTTTCCAGCCAGCCTGTGTAATGCACAGAGACGGTCTGTCCCGCCTCTGCTGTTGCTCCGGTTCCGATCGTGAGTTCGATATACTGCAACCCCGATGACGTTGTAACTTCGTTCCCTTGGGCACCTGCTTCCCGAAACGGCATAAGAGCTCCTTCCTAATCGTCAGCTACTGAACTACGGCGACTGCCGACAACAGAGTAATGTAAGTATTGCGCACAGAAACCCCTGCCAACGTCTGAGCCGGCGATCCTGCGCTGTAACTCCATGAACGCGCTGCCATCATCACTGTTCTTTACGGGAGTCAGGCTCGGAGAAGATGACCACACTCGCCGTATAGCCGTGCAGGAAGTTGCGCCCTCCGACCGGACCGATTTCGCCTTGGGCAAAAAATCCCGCGGTCGGGATGGGACCGAGCCGCTCTTGCACGGCTCCGCAATCGTGATTGGGGTGGCCGAAGAGTCCCTCTCCACGCCCGCAACAGCTGAACACGAGCGCTCCGAGTGGAGGGTTTTTGTGCTTCGCTCGCTCTGCAGCCAAGCGAAGGTGCAGGTCGTCGCTTGCAGACTTTGCATCGCGAAGGTGGAACTGGACGGTTTGGCCTTCTTGAACCACATCTCCGATCGCGACAGATCCGGCTTGTTGATCCGCTCCAATGAGGTTCCGAACGAGGAAGTCACCCCGCTCGAAATGACTCCCATGCTCATCGATCACAATGCCCAGATGCAATGCGCGGTGGGCATCGCGTCGTTGGGCTCCCCCCAGGGATTCGAAGACGTCCTGGAGCCGTTTGAGGGCCGAGGCTCCCGCCAATTCATAGATTATGTTTTGCTCCGCTCTCGTGACGACAAACCTCTCGCCGATCGGACGGCAGCCTTGCGAAGTCACGGTTCGCACGGCGATCGGCCCTGTGAGTTGCACTCCCACCACCCCCCCGTCGAAGGCCCGATCATTGAGGAACAGTCGATTCGCTCCAGAATCCCGACCTCCGCCTGCAAGGCCCCCGCCGACTTTTCCGTGTGGGTACCGGTCGGTCATGAGGGACAAGACTTCCTGCATCGGTGTCGAAAAGGGATCGGCGAGGAGGAGAAAGGTCGAATCTTCGAATCCCGGATCAGGCCACCCCGGCATTCGGATTTGGTCCTGCAGCTGAGACACGGAGATGTGCAACGGAGTCAATTTGACATCGGGAAGGCATGCGACCCAGACGGTCAGGGCTGCAGCGGTTTCAATCTCTTCGAAGCCGGCGATGACACCTTCACCGGAACAGCCCAGACAGACCCTCACCCGCAGTTCGTTCTGCAGCATGGCTGAGATCATGGAGACATTGGCCGCATGGTGGGCCGAAAAAAAGACAAAAGCCAGATCGATAGGGGTCGTACCGATTTGCATCCGGATGGCATCCGCGAGATCGCGGGTAGCAGCTTCCGTATCAGACTTGCGCGAGAGTGCCGTCGCGAATTGAAGCGTGGTCGGAGCAGTCGCGCCGAGCGAATGAATCGTCATGGTATGAATATTTCTTTCCCCAGTCGCCGATAAGTTAGCAGGGTGCTCAAAAGGGCTAGACCCCTGGATCCATCCGTTCCGGTCGGTCTTTAGCCAGCTTCTTATAGTAGCGCCACAAGTAGGAATGATAGTCGTCGAGTTGGGCCAGGAGATAATGCAGTTCCGCGGGATCTTCTGTCTCTACGGCATGAGCCATGCGGGTTCGTAAAAACTCGGCGAACGCATTGGTTTTCGCCAAGGCGGTAATGAGACTCAAGCTACCACCGAGTTGGTACTCGTTCATGCTGATCCTCCAGAGCAAGTGAGCCGCGAAAGGATAGCGAGGCAAGAGAGGAAAATGCAAGTGAGTGAATCTTCTAGCCGCGAAGTCCGATTCCCCCGCAACTACTTGGCCTGATGATCAAGGATGGCACGGAGTCTGGTAAGGGAAATGGCCTCGACTCGGTGGCCGTCGCGTCCCACCACCGTCGTCGCCATGGTCAACGCATTGAGAATGGCTTCTTCCGTGGCTTCGACCGTTGCCGTGATCAATGGATTCAGATGCGTGTCGGCGAGGTACGTCTGCTGAAACGTTGCCTCCTTCGGGTAGTGAGGAATCACGTTCGCGGTGGAGAAGGCCAGCATAAAGTCCCCGCTGCCGTGGCGCGCGGTGGAGCCTGTGCGCGCCAGTCCCAGCGTGGCGCGCTTCGCCAGCCGAGTGAGCTGCCGACTGTCGAGCGGAGCATCGGTGGCGATGATGACGATGATCGAGCCTTCGCTTTGCCCAGGCGAAAGGGCCTGCGCAACTGGCGGCACCTTCTCATAGCGCCGACCGACCGGGATTCCGCTCACGATGAGTTCAGGCCGTCGCCCATGGTTCGCATTGACGAGGACGCCGATCGTATACCCACCCTCCGTCTCTGGTAATCGCCGAGACGAAGTCCCGATACCGCCCTTGAACCCATAGGATACCATCCCGGTTCCGGCACCGACGGTCCCTTCCTGCACGACTCCAGCGGAAGCACTGTCGAGCGCCTTCACCACATCCGCTTCCGAGACATGCCGTCCTTGAATGTCATTGAGTCGACCATCGTCACATTCGGCGACGACCGGTGTCAGGGTGTCGTCGGTAATGCCGATCTCCGGATAGCGGGCGATCATCCAGCTCATGACCCCGTTGGCCACTCGCGGCACGTTCAACGTATTTGTGAGGGCGATTGGATACTCGAGGAAGCCCGATTCGCTGATCCAGGCAAGTCCGGTCATCTCACCAGTTCCATTGAGAACGAACGACCCGGCCGGCACTTTCTTGTGCCACACGTCGTCGCGAGGGATGACGACCGTCACGCCGGTTCGTATCGGGCCAAGCCCCGGCTTGAGTGGCCCGTCGCCGGATATGAGGGTGGTCTGGCCCACGGTGACGCCGGCCACATCGGTAATCGCGTTCAGCGGTCCAGGGGTATAGGAGCCGACAACGATGCCAAGAGCACGCGCTCGCAATCGAGACTCTTCCAGCTCACCAGCTTGGGCAGAAACGCACGGAGCTACGCAGATCCCGATGGCCAGGATCAGTAGCGGGACTGTCTGGCAGGTACTCCCGTTAGACCTCATGGCTCGATCCGACATAGGGAACGGTGACCTCAATGTGGGGGTGTTCCACCTGAATGGCAGCGGCCAGTGAGAGGGCCTGCTTTTCTTCACCATGGACGAGAAAAATGTTGGCTGGGGCCGGGTTTATTGCCCGCACGTAGGCCAAGAGATCCTGGCGATCCGCATGGGCCGAGAGCCCGTTGAACTTCACGATCTGCGCCCGCCGTGGAGTGGGCACTCCGAAAATAGGCACGACATCCCATCCTTCGACGAGTTTGCGCCCGAGGGTATGCTCGGCTTGAAAGCCTACGAAGACGATCACATTCGCTTCGTCTTGAATCGCGTGTTTGAGATGATGCACGACGCGGCCACCTTCGCACATGCCGGAGGCGGAAATGATGACACAAGGACCCTTCATGCTGTTCAAACGCTTGCTGTCTTCCGGCGAAGATACATAGTGGATATAGCGTGAGGCGAAGAGGTCGCTGGAGGAAGTGAAGGTTCGGGTAGTGTCTCCGTCGAAGCATTCCGGATGGTGACGAAAGACCTCTGTGGCCCGTGAGGCCAGCGGGGAATCAATATAGATCGGTATGGGATCGAGGCGCCCCTCGCCGACGAGTTCCTTGATTCGCATGACCAATTCCTGGGTGCGTCCGACGGCGAAAGCCGGGACGATGATCTTGCTCTTGTGGGCTCTGGCATGAGTGAGAAGGTCCAGTGCCTTCTGTTTCATGCCCTCCCGGTCGGCTTCGTGCAGGCGGTCGCCGTAGGTCGACTCAAGAATCAAGACGTCGCATGGCGGCGGGGGCTCAGGATCGCGAAGAATGGGCATGTTGGAGCGGCCAAGATCACCGCTGAAAAGCACGGTGGTCGTATTGCCGCGTGCGGTGTATTTCACCCGAATGGCCGCCGATCCCAAGATATGGCCGGCATCGTGAAAGGAAGCTGTCACGCGTGGGGCGATCTTGAGTATGTCTCCGTATCGTGCGTCCTCAAATCGTCGGACTAGCTTACGAACGTCATCGGTGTTGTAGAGTGGTCGAACACAGGCTTTCCTGTTCCGTTGTTCCTGCTTGTTCACGTAGCTACAGTCACTCACCTGTAGTCGAGCCGAGTCTTCGAGCATAAGTTCCGTCAGATCTGCGGTGGCTCTGGTGAGGTACACTTTTCCGGAGAAGCCGTGCTTCTTGAGCATCGGTAAGGCGCCGGAATGGTCGACATGGGCGTGGGATAGCAAGACCGCATTGAGCGACTTGGGGTCGAAGCCCAAATCGCGGTTCTGCCGAAGGGCTTCGTCTCGACGTCCTTGAAACAGTCCACAATCGAGCAACAGTCGAAAGCCCGGGGTCTCAAGCATGTGGCGACTGCCTGTCACCGAACGCGCGGCACCATGGAACGAAAGTTTCACGATGACGGCACCCCGTTGTGGCGGGCGATCAGGTCCCAGGCTTCCTGAGCAGTCTCGGCATACTGAAATAGCCTCAGATCTTGTTGCACGACTAGCCCATTCTCGACGAGCCATTGCCAATTGATCAGGCTCTCCCAAAAGTCACGTCCGACCAGTACAACCATCACATTTTCGGTCTTACCTGTTTGGAGGAGCGTCAGGGTCTCGAACAACTCGTCGAGCGTGCCGAATCCTCCGGGGAAGGCGACCAGCGCTTTAGCGCGTATCAAAAAGTGCATTTTCCTGATGGCGAAATAGCGAAACTGAAAACTCAGTTCCGGTGTGATGTAGGGGTTCGGATATTGTTCGTGAGGCAGGGTAATGTTGAGGCCGATGGATTTTGCGTTTACGTCTGCTGCCCCGCGGTTGGCGGCCTCCATGATGCCGGGCCCTCCGCCAGTGACAATGACATAATCGCACAGGCCGTCGATCTGGCAGGTCGACGACACCAGCCGGCCGAACTCACGAGCTACGTCGTAATATTTCGAGAGCGCGAGTTGGCGCCGGGCGATCGCCACCCGTTGCTCACGCATTCGATCAGAGGGGGATCGAGCGGATTCCTCTTCCGCAAGGCGGAGCGTGCGCGCAGCGACCGCCTGCTCTTGTAACCTCGCGCTTCCGAACACGACGATAGTCGACCGGATCCCCTGTTCACGCTGGATCAACTCGGGCTTCAAGAGTTCGAGCCCGATGCGGATGGAGCGAAGTTCTTCCCGCTGGAGAAACTCCGTATCGCGATCTGCGGGAATGTAGGAAGAAAGGTTCCGTGGAGACGGGTCCATATGCCGTGATTATAGCGACCTGCACCCACTGCGGCAATCGCGGGACATTCTAGGAGAATGGGGCAGGCGGCCTGATATGAAGCCGTCAACCTCGGATGATCGCCGTGACGATGTCCGAGGTTCAGACAAACGCCATGCGGCACACTCCCGAATCATGCGGAACTGATGCAAGAAGACACTCGAAATAGAAACGGGACGTCGGTTGAGTCTACGGCACGTAGCGGCTCGCGTTTTGATGATGGGCAAAGGCGTAATACACCACGACCCAGTTCTTATCGAATTCCACCTGCAATTCCTCTGTGCCTAATCCCCCACCGCTATACGTGAGTTGATACAGATCGCTGGGGACTGCTTCCAGCACCGGAAAAAAGAGAGACAGCGGACGTGTGATGTTTACCGTAAAGTATTTGATATCAAGAAACTGATACCGCACTACTGTACCGCTGTCCACCCGCCGGATACTCCCCGGGGCTCCTAGGTTCTTCACGACATCGCCCAGTGTTGTGGTCCCTGGCACTATGAAGGAAACATCGTCCGGACGAATTATCTCATTGACTGTGAAACGACGCCAGGCCAAAGGGCATCCTTCTAAAATGACAGCGAGAAGGCACACAAGAATCAACAAGCCCCGTCGCCGAGCCGGCATCGTCGATTAGTCCCCAAATGGCCAGAATTGTAGTTTGGGAGGCGGCTTCTGGCGGCCCAAAACTACCTGTTGCACGATGCCGTCGGGAGAGAAAAACACGTACAAGTCGTTTCCGACGACGTTGGTTCGAGAGAAGAACAGGACGGTTCCGGATTTGAGGGCGTAATTGTAGTAATGAAATATCTCTTTATCATGAACTTCAATGACGCGTTCTGGTGCGCCAAGTATATTCGCTACGTCCTGTCTGGTAGAAGACCCGACCTTAATCGACTCCACATCCTCCTGTTTGAATTCCTCATCATAGTTGCCCCGGAAAAACGCGCACCCCTGTACTAGGGTGGCGGCAACCACAGCGAGCAACAACGATCGAACCAAAATCATGGAGCCTCCTTTCCTTCGGCCGGCTTACTGGCCATGACGCCTCAGAACGAAATCGTCTTCGTAGACATCGTACATCGACGGTGTCAGACCGACTCGCCGGTACACCGTTTGGGCCGCGCGATTGTCTCGTGCCACGTACAGTCTAATGCCGCACATCTTTGTATCGGCTTTGCCGATCGCGACGACGGTATCATGCAACCGACGATAGACTCCTTTCCGTCTCCAGGCGGGATCTACATACACACTTTGAATCCACCAAAAGGCGCCGTTGCGCCACTCGCTCCATTCATACGTGATCATGAGCTGCCCCAACAGCCGGTGATCACCGGAATTTTCGAGTTCGGCGACCATAAAAAATCCACGATCGGGAGATTCAAGGAGGGCGATGGTCCCGTCATGCAAGCGCTCGGGATCAAGGCGGCGTCCTTCGGTTTCCAGAGCCATGGCTGCACTGAACGATTCAATCATCGCCGCATCTTCAGGTGTCGCGAGTCGAACATTCATCTGGTCGGGGATTGACATGCGACTCAGGCTGTTGTGTTTGGGGCGCGTAACCAGCCGGCTTTCGGTTTGTACAAACCGGCTGTACACTCCAACTTGATGGCGTCTTCCGGTAGCAGATTGATCGGATGCAGCTGTGGTTGAGGGACAAACGCGAGGAAGCCGGTGAACGGATGGATGGCCGAGGGCACAAAGACCATGAATAAACTTGTTGCCGGCGCAACCTGCAGCGCCGACGGTGCGGTTCCCATGACAAATCCGATCGCCCAAAGACCGTCTCGAGGAAACGGAAATGCCACCACGGTACTGCGTCCGAAGCGAGCACGGAACTGAAGAAGATCGGTCATCCCTTTGAGGGTGATGTAGACACTACGGACCAGTGGAATGCGCCCGATCCACCATTCTGTCTGGGTGATGATATGCCGTCCGACTACATGGGTGGCGATGGCGCCGACAATAACAACAAGGAACAGAAACAGGACGAGGATAAGTCCAGGCCTTTGTCGAGCTCCGATATTCCACGGGAGGTCGTGAATCAATTCATTGAGTGTGTGAAAAAGTGTGGAAAGGATCAAGAATGTGACCCAGGCCGGCAAGAGAACCAACAGTCCGGCCAAGGAGTATTTCCAGAAAGTTTTTGACATCGCCGCTTGCTTCCTTCGAAACGATCGGACAGGCTCTTAGTGTAGCAGAAACCGCTAGCCGAAATAGAGTCTGCACCCAGAGCTTGATCTCTTCGATATCGGTGATCTATTCTACCCGTGTGTTATCGGTCGGGTTCACACGGGGGGCATTATGGCGGAACGTACTGAAGCAAGGCGTCCGGTCAATATCGACAAGAATCTTCTCGCCATCCTCTGTTGCCCTGACACAAAACAGGACGTGAGTTTGGCCGATGCGGCGCTGATTGCCAAGTTGAACGAGGCCGTAAGCCATGGGCAATTGAAAAATAGGGCGAATAAGCCGGTCACTGAACCCCTCGACGGAGGGTTGATCAGGGGCGACCGGAAGATACTGTATCCAATCCGCGAGGACATTCCTGTCATGCTCATCGAAGAAGGTATTCCCCTGGAAGGGATGCTCTAGCAGGGCTGGTTGACAGCCGCTTTCTTCGACAAGTCCGGAGTCGACTCGTCTCATCTGAAGGCACTGTGTCATGCGCGATGTGGGGAAAGAGCCGTATCACCTCGATCGCGTTGAGAGGCAACAGAGGACGGAGTCGTCTATTCCTTATCGGTCTTGGAGCCGGTCGATGTTCCACAGTGCTGGCAGAGATATTCGTACAGGTTCCCGGTCGGGAGCACAAGCAGGAGTCGTTCTCGTGTCGGGGTCGCCGCTCGGCAGGTGGGACAATAGAGCAGCGAGGCATTCAACGATCTGAACTGGTCCGGCTGCTCCGCTGTATCCGGTCTCGGCGGTCGACCTGTCCTAGGGGATAGACCGTCCGGCCACATTTGGCGGGTTGGTTTACGCGGAAAGCCTGACATACTCTAAGCCAACATAGACGAAGTGGTAGAGATCAACGCCGAGAGTCCAAACCTCGGGATGCTCGTCTGTTCATGACTACGCCAAGCGCGATGGGGCTGCCTATTCCCAGGCAAAGCACGAAGCCGACCCATTCCCAGCTCAGCTTAACGAACAGCCATTCGTCATGTGAGGCGGCAGGTGAAGTTGTACGAGAAACTTGATTGAAGACGGGAGCGTTATACCGCCGGCGTCTTGGCCGACTCAATGTCCGTTGCTGTGATCAGGCTGGACAAATAATCAGCGACAAAATTGAGAGCCTCCTCTCGTCCGTCCGCACGACGTCCCTTTTCTCGGCGTTGGACCGATAATTCATGATCGAGATCGGATTTGACCTCCGTGAGAACTCGCTGGAGAGACGAAGGAGTCAAATTCGCATCCATGTCTTCGAGCTCTTGGCAACGATCAAGCACCCAATTTAATCCTTCGATCCGTCCTGCGTAATGTTCCTGCTCCGCGGTGTCAATCCGTGACATCGTGGTTGCAAATGTTTGGGCCTCATAGATGAGATTATAGAAGCTGGTCACTGCTCGCTGTAGAGTTGGATTCATGTCACTCCTTTGCACAAATTATCAACCGCCTGATTATACACGAGAATGCCAACGTGACAAGGAAAAAGTTGGCGAGCTATTAGGTTACACATCCTGCGAGATATGATGACGATTCGGGGGCATTAGAACGCCGCTGGCAGATTTTACTCAGTACTCTGCTTATTGATCGCTGTCGCAGCCGCGATGAGATATCGCGTAAGATGGCCTGCTCGATTCGTGAACGCCCGCGATCCGGTGCCGAGAATCGCAGCACCAACTGGACATGACCTGTTTCGATTACTTGGATGGTAACGCACGGCTCCGGTGACGGAGCTTCGAGTCGATGGATTACCGCATGAGAATATTAATTGGCGTTAAGGGTATCATGGGTTCCCGGCACGCATTCTTCACGTTTCCACTCTTTCAGGATCTTCTGTTCGTTGAAGACCAGAGTATAGCGGTAGCAATACAACATTTCTTTGGGCCCTTCCCCAGGCTTTCCCAGCAAGGAGGTGGCTTGCTTCGTGGCATCGGCCAGACCAGCAAAATGAAACGCACTCAATTCCTTTTCGGCTAAGGGCACGCGATAAGTCCAGACCGAATCCCCCCCGAGAACGGGTGTCTTGGTCGTATGGGGCTGCCCGAACTTCTCCGTCACCTCGTCTTGTGTGAGTCGATCCACGCCCTTCTTGAAATAGCCATCGCGCCACGGACCTCCGCAAGCGAGCATCGCTCCTGCGAGCAGGAGCATCCCGACTGTGAATAAGTGCTGATGTACTTGTCTCATAACTTAGGTTAGCCCTTGGGCTCTTGCACGCGCTTCAGGGAACAATAGAGCGCATAGCCTTGAGCCAATGTGCCGGTGACCAGCAAGCCCAACGCCGTCTGGAGCCACGGTGCTCCTGTGTCTTCCAGTCCGTAGATCCCGATGATGAACCCGAGCGCAATCGCTACGATCCCCACGAATCGTGCAATCATCCCCCTCATGCGCAAGTTGATGTGAGCCGGCTCGTTGTGCATCGCCATGGTAGGGGTACGCTACACTGGATAGCGCTGCCGGTTCAACAGGGTATTGGCAAAGTCAGCCAGCGTCTTGCAACCTCTATTAGGATGCTGAAAAAGTCGCTTTTCTCATACACTCAATCGTTCGACAATGGATTCCGCCGGATAGGTCACGATTTCCGCCAATGTGGGGTGGTAATGCGGCATGCGCATCAAATCCGCCGCCGTGCCATGATAATACATGACCGCGATCAATTCATGGATCAGTTCACCAGCTTCCGGGCCGACAATCTGCGCGCCAAGGATCTCACCGGTCCGAGGGGCCGCGAGCAACTTCACAAACCCCTGCGATACGCCAAGACAGAGCGCTTTCCCATGATCGGCAAAGGGATAAGTGGCCGTAAAAAAGGGAACCTTTTCAGCCTTCGCGCGTGCTTCATTAAGCCCCAGCACCGCGACCTGAGGAGACGTAAAGACCACCTCGGCATCGAGGCGATGGTCGAGCATTTTCGCCGGCCTTCCAGGATGCGTCGCGTTGTATGCCGCAGTCTCCCCCTGCTGGATGGCAAGATGCACAATGGGCGTGACATCGTTCACATCACCCACGGCATAAATGTGTGGCTGTGACGTACGCATAGCGCCATCAACGACAATCCGCCCGCCTTCGACTGCCACCTCTGCCAGATCGAGACGAAGTCCTTCGATGTTGGGCTGTCGCCCTAAGGCCTGGAGAATCTCTTCGCCGACATAGGGCCGCTCACGTCCGTCTTTCATCGCCCACACTGCCTTCCCCGTCACCTCGTGGGTCGTACGCAGCCACTGTGCGCCCGTGACGACGTCAATGCCTTCGTCGATCAAGGCGGCTTCGAGCGCGCATCCGACATCTTCATCCATTTCAGAAAGGAGCGTGTTTCCACGTTGAAGGATGGTGACCTTCGTCCCAAGGCGAGCAAAGAACTGGCCGAGTTCGAGGGCGACAGCCCCACCGCCTAGAACGATCAACGAGTCCGGTTGGGTACGGAGATCCAGGATCGTATCGCTTGTGAAATATCCGGCTTGAGCCAACCCAGGAATCGGAACCTCACAGGGCCTCGACCCGGTGGCCAAGATGAACGAGCCGGCCGACAAGACAGTGTCTCCGACGGTGATCTCATGGGACGACCGAAAGATTGCTCTCGACTGATAGAGCGTGAACCTCGGGTCGTGAAGCTGCTGAATGCGATAGTCGGCAAACTCGCGGACCAACCGATCCTTTCGATCCACGATCGCCGACAGATCGGCGTGGGCCGACACCGAAGAGAGTCCGAACTCCTTCGCCCGTCTGAAGAGGGCCGCGACTTCTGCAGAACGCAGAATGGCCTTTGTCGGCATGCAGCCACGCAGGATACAGAGCCCCCCAAGCGGGCCCTGATCCACGATCGCTACATCGGCGCCGGCATCACGCGCGGTCCGTGCCGCGGCATAACCCGCCGACCCGCCGCCGATGACGACCACATCATGTGTCTTGCCCTTCGAAACCCTACTCTGTGATTTCATCATGTGTTCTCTTATAGTAGGACGTCAGAAAGGAAAGGATATACGATGGTGCAACCTGGCCGCTATCGGCACTATAAGGGCTACGAGTACGAGGTGCTGGGGGTGGCTCGGCACTCAGAAACGGAAGAGGAATACGTGGTCTATCGTGCATGCTACGGCGATCGCGGGCTGTGGATCAGACCAACGGCAATGTTCCTCGAGACGGTGATGGTTGATGGTCAATCCTGTCTGCGGTTTCAGTTTCTTGCCGCCCTCTAGCAATATGCTCAAACCGTCGCTCTACGAACTCGCCAGGGCAGCTTTTTCGCGCCTGTAAGTCGGTCAAGTCAACCAGGTCCATTGCGAGAAGGTGGCAGCCTGTCCGACTCTCTGCCCCTTTTCATCCACGACATTCCAGATGAGGGCATTCTCGACGAGAAAGCGGCGCCCTGTCGAAGCAATTCTCACACCTTGATAAGTATCAATATAGCCGCGAGATCTGGCCTGTTCCAACATCCATTCCCGCTCGGCTCGATTGACTGGCTCAGTTGTGAGCCGCGATGGGGTCTTCACGAGTTGTTCCCACGGCAGCTCCCATAGCTCCAACGCGACTTGATTGCCGTAATTGAGGAGAGGGTCATCTTCCATCCCGTGGGATACGACGGCAAAGGGAGACTGGAAGAGTGCGTGGGCTTGATAGTCCGGATCGCCCGCTCGCTCGAGCAGTTCACGCCCGATCCAGCGACGGAAACTGTTGAGGAGCAGTTGCGACCATTCTATGATGGCGGGGGTGGCCCATACCTGAGAAGTCACGGCACAATCCTCCGGGGCAATCGCAAGGAAGGAGCCTAGTACCCACCCATCACAGGCGGTGTACCACGTCCGTTTGGCCAAGGCAAGAACCTGGTGAGCCCTCTTGTGCAGATCATAGGAGGACTCTGTATAATACGCAGTCTCTCGGAAGTACCGTCCGAAAGAGACCGATTTTGAGGATCATGTATGGCCGCTCAAACCCTCTTCGACAAAATCTGGGAATCCCACGTCGTCCGCGCAGAGCCCGACGGGACCACCTTGCTCTATATCGATCGTCAGCTGGTCCACGAAGTGACTTCGCCGCAGGCGTTTGAAGGACTCAAGCTCTCGGGCCGCCGGCCTCGCCGTCCTGGTGCCACGTTGGCAGTGCCGGATCACAACGTCCCGACCACTGATCGGACCTTGGGCATCGCCGATCCCCTCAGTGAGAAACAAATTCAGACACTGGAAGAGAATTGCCGCGATTTCGGCATCATGCTCTTCGGCATGAACGACATCCGCCAAGGCGTGGTGCATATAATCGGGCCCGAACAGGGCTTTACCCTACCCGGGACGACGATCGTGTGCGGTGATTCGCACACGTCGACACACGGAGCGTTCGGCGCGCTGGCATTCGGCATCGGCACCAGCGAAGTGGAGCACGTACTGGCTACCCAGTGCCTGGTGCAGAAACGTCCCAAGACCATGGAGATTCGTGTCGACGGGGTGCTGCCGGCTCTCTGTTCGGCGAAAGACGTGATACTGGCGATCATTGGAAAGATCGGAACAGCCGGAGGAACCGGCTATGTCATCGAGTACACCGGTTCGGCGATCCACGTTCTCAGCATGGAAGGGCGCATGACGCTCTGCAACATGTCGATTGAGGCCGGCGCGCGGGCCGGGATGGTCGCACCGGACGAGAACACCATTGCCTATATCAAAGGACGTCCATTGGCTCCGAAGGGGGCGCTGTTCGAACAGGCGGTACACGCGTGGCAGCACCTCAAGACCGATGCGGACGCGACATACGACATGACCGTCACGATGCGAGCCGAAGACATCGCGCCGCAAGTCAGCTGGGGCACGAGTCCCGGAATGGTGACCGGCATCGATCAACGAGTGCCGGACCCGCGTACGATGGCCGACGAGAAGCAGCGCCAGGCTACAGCGCGGGCGTTGGAATACATGGGCCTCACCCCGAATATGCCCATAACCGATATTAAGATCGATAGGGTCTTCATCGGATCCTGCACCAATTCACGCATCGAGGATCTGCGTCTGGCCGCGAGCTTCGCGAAGGGCAGGCATGTCGCGAAGACCGTTCATGCGATGGTCGTGCCCGGTTCCGGCCTCGTAAAACAGCAAGCCGAACAGGAAGGGCTCGACCGTCTGTTTAAAGAGGCTGGATTCGAGTGGCGGGAAGCCGGCTGCAGTATGTGTCTGGCGATGAATGCCGACGTACTTCAGCCCGGAGAACGCTGCGCCTCGACCAGCAATCGCAATTTCGAAGGACGCCAGGGGGCCGGCGGTCGAACTCACCTCGTGTCGCCAGCGATGGCGGTAGCCGCGGCGGTCGAAGGCCATTTTGTCGATATCAGAAACTGGGCGTGAATTCTCAATGTTGAATTTTCGCTCACAATCAACTTTAACCATTCAACACTAACCATTATGCAAGCTTTCACAACACTCACCGGTCTTGTCGCGCCGTTAGACCGTGTCAATGTCGATACCGATCAAATCATTCCGAAACAATTTCTGAAAACGATCAAGCGGACCGGGCTCCGAGAAGGGTTGTTCTACGATTGGCGCAGGCAGAAGGACGGGTCGCAGGATCCGGCGTTTTTTTTGAATCAACCGCGCTTTCAGGGTGCGACGATCCTCCTGACCCGCGATAATTTCGGATGCGGATCGTCGCGTGAACATGCTCCTTGGGCACTCCTCGACCAGGGTTTTCGCTGTGTCATCGCGCCGAGCTTCGCAGACATCTTCTACAACAATTGTTTCCAAAACGGCATTCTGCCTGTCGTGTTGAAAGCCGACGAGGTCATGACGATGATGCAAGACGTCCTGGCCACGCCCGGATACCAGCTGACCGTGGACCTCGGAAACCAGACAGTGACCACCCCGGACAATACCCATCATCGTTTCGAGATCGATCCCTTCAGAAAAGACGGCTTGTATCGGGGTCTCGACGCCATCGGATTGACCTTGCAACATGAGACAGCCATCGCTGCCTACGAAACTCGACGGAAGGCTGAGGCTCCCTGGTTGTTCTCCGATCTTCGGTCGAGAACTAAAGAGAGTTCCGGATGAAGCGACTGTGGCGCGCAACAGTGATACTGACGTTGCTTCTGGGGGCGGCCTATTTGCTCATCGCCTTCAACTACAGCTACTCCGACGGAAGCCGAGCCGGCTATATTCAGAAATTTTCCAATAAGGGCTGGATCTGCAAAACACACGAAGGGGAGCTGGCCATGACCACGGTGCCGGGCGTGGCCCCGGTGTTGTGGGGCTTTTCAGTCTGGGATACGAAGGTGGCGTCGCAACTTTCTGAGTCCATGGGAAAACGATTGGTCCTGCACTACAAAGAGTATCGCTACCTCCCTTCAAATTGCTTCGGAGAAACCGCGTACTTCGTCGATCGCGTGGAGATCACTGAGTAAACTCCTGCCGTCTGATCGCCCCACGCCTCTCACCCGAACATGAGCGATTGCAGCAGAGCCGTCCATGAACGATGCGGGCTGAAACGTCTGCCACAGACCATTCAGCCGATGGCCTCTCCGCTGCCGGCGAACCGCAAGCCTTTACCTCGCTCCAATTCACGCAGCTTCAGGGCTGACCCCCTTCCAGGCCATCACGAACACACCAGACTTGAACGCTGTGGGCCCAATTGATGAAGGTCGCGCCGCCTCCTAAACCGAAATGCACGCCCCACGCGCCTTTCGGATCCTCGCCAGGCCTCGTCGACGACCAATAGACCGCCGACCGGACAGCCAGAAACGGATGGCCCGGCGGAAGAGCGAGGCTCGGAGGGGCTACTGAGGAATCCACCAGACCGGACAATTCTTCGAGGGACGGCAACCGCCAGCCCTTCTGGCCTCCGACATTTTTCTCGGTACAGGTTCGACGGGCCACGGTCCATTTGGCGCTTGTCGTTTGCGGGGATTTCTCCCAGACAAGGCCGGTTGCTTTATCTAGTACCGCGTCGTTTGTGAATGCCGGCAGGATGACAAACCGCTGTGCCGCCGGCAGGTCTTTGTTCCGATTCTGGATCACTCCCGGCAGCTCGGACGATACTCCTTGCGCGCCCATCGGCGCGTCTGCGCTGCCATAGCCTGCATCAAGCAATCCACCGAGCACTAGCGCGCCCATCATGACGGTGAGAAGCCGTCGTCTCTGCATCACTCCCTCCCTCGGTGCGTGGATGCGGCCCCAATTGCCTGAATTTTGGCTTTGTCATGTTCGCCGCGTGATCCAAGTCGCCCTCCCCTGCGCAGATTTTTTTGCGCGATATGGGGTGGAGAGGGTCTTTGAGCGGAAGCATGGCGGCCTATTTAACCAGACTATTAGATCCACTTCTTCCGCTTGAAGAATCCCAGCATGACGATTGCGATTACCACGATGACGCCAAGCACCAGCGGGTAGCCCCATTCCCACTTCAGCTCAGGCATGTGCTCGAAGTTCATCCCGTAGATGCCGACGATGAAGGTCAGCGGCATGAAAATCGTCGTAATGATCGTCAGAACCTTCATCACGGCGTTCAGTCGATAGCTGATGCTCGACAGATAGATGTCGAGACTGGCTGAGACCATTTCGCGAAGCGTTTCGACGGTATCCACGATCTGAACCACGTGATCGTATACATCGCGGAAGAATACCTTCGTCGATTCCTGTAAGAAGGAGCATTCAGATCGAGAGAGATTGCTCGTCGCTTCACGGAGCGGCCACACTGCCCGCCGCAGAAACAGCAACTGCCGTTTGAGGGCGTGAATCTGGCGTAGCGTCTCCGGCTTAGGGTCGCTGACTACCAGATCTTGCAGCGCTTCGATCCTCTCGCCTAACACCTCCACCACGGCGAAGTATTGATCCACAATTGCGTCGATCAGCGCATAGAGCAGGTAATCGGCCCCGGAGTGCCGAAGGCGCCCCTTATTCCCACGAAGACGATCCCGCACCGGCGTGAAGACGTCGGTCCCGTTTTCCTGGAAGGACAGCACAAAGTTCCGCCCGAAAACCAGACTCACCTGTTCGACGACGATATCCTGTCGGTCGGTGACCGAGAGCATCTTCAGCACGAGGAACAAGCAGGTTTCATAGTCGTCGAGTTTCGGCCGCTGATCGGTGTTGGCAATATCTTCGAGGAGCAATGGGTGGAGCTCAAACTGCTTCCCGAACGATTCCAGAATGTCCATCTTGTGGACACCCCCAACATTCACCCAGGTAACGGACTCATCAGTCGGTGGCGCAAGCACATCGAGCGACAATTCCTGTCGTTCATCGCAGCGAGCACCGGCGTAGTTGAAGACCGTGACCGTGACCGTGTCAGTTTTTTTCTCGCCGATGTGGACAAGGGTGCCCGGGGGGAGCCCCGTCTTTCTGGATCGTTTCTGAACCAGCTTCATCGGTAGAGACCTCGCAGGCTCCCCCTGCTTGTACGCAGGTTCTCTGCGATGGTCAAGAGGGACGGCGGCGCGAGTCTCCGGCTGCCGTCTTTTCGCTTTGCCGATCCGGTGAGACCTGCTACTCTCCGGGTCCACTCTGCGAGGCATGCAACATGGTGCGAGAACTGGCAATGCTGGTCGAATCGATCCGGAACGCCGGCGCGAAGGCGCGTGAACTGGTCAAGGTTGGATTTGAAGTGCAGACGAAGCCGGATCGTTCGCCGGTCACCACCGTGGATCACGAGGTTAATCGCATTCTGCACGAGATGCAGCGCCGGGAATTTCCTCAGGACGGATGGCTCTCGGAAGAGTCTCCCGACGATACAGCTCGACTCACCAACGCGCGCGTCTGGATTGTGGACCCCATCGACGGCACAAAGGCCTTGGTGAATCGGATGCCGGAGTTCTGTATCTCTGCCGCATTGATTGAACGAGGCGCACCGGTCGTCGCCGCGATCCTCAATCCCTCGACCGACGAACTCTTCACTGCGGTGCGCGGCGGTGGACTGTTCTTAAACGGCGCGCGCGTCACCCTCTCGCCCACTCGTGAGTTCGATCCCGTCATCATGGTCAATGCGTGGGAGTTCCGGAGCGACCGATGGTCGGCGCTCGCCGAGACCTCTCGGTGCCGCCCTATGTACTCCATCGCCAATGCACTAGCCCTGGTCGCTGCCGGTCGCATCCAGGCCGTCTTGACCATCGAGCCGGAAAACGAGTGGGATCTCGCGGCCGGAGTCCTGCTCATCGAAGAAAGTGGAGGCGCCATCAGCGATGCAGCCGGGAAGCCCTTCGTCTTTAATCAACCGACCACGAGGCTTCGTGGCGTCATCGCTGTGACCGCTACGGCCGACAAGGATCTGCGTGCCAGCCTTCAGACCCACGCCGAACATGCCCGCTCGCAATCAGAGCGAAAGCGAGCCGCTCCACGACCATCACCCGATTAGCCAGCATGCATAGCGGTTCGTCGAAACTTCGGGCAAAACGCATTCCTCCTTAACTGTATATCGGTATTCCCACGAAACTCACTTGACGTGCCAGAAAAGCGGGACTGGTCGAGAGTTTCATCTTCACGAGACGCGCTCGTCGCGCAGGTCTTGCTTGTCTCGCTCACGACTCCATAGCCTTACGATCTCCCCAAAAGCTTGTCGCCGGTTCTCGCAGCTGGTTGGCTTGCAAAGAATCGCGCTTCCTTTTTGATATTGGTTGTGAATGACGAAAATACCTCTATACTTACCGTAGTTACGACCGCCAGCGGAGCCCTGGAATGGACATTGTGCTCATTCCAGCACGCTCGAAATAGGAACAATGCAGAAGCCGGCTCACAAGACCATCGAACCACGCGCCTACGATCCTTTGATCCACGAGGGCTTCATCCGCCAGGCGGATCTCGTGAAAGCTATTCAGGAGTCCCTGAATGGATGGACCGACTTGGAAGGCCTGCTGATCGAGAAGTACCGAATCCCGAAAGCAGCACTCGGTAAGACACTGAGCACCTTTTTCGATTGCCCCTATATTCCATACGACGAACGGACCCTGGCTGATCCTCAACTCCTTAATAATCTCAGTCACGATTACCTTCGCAGGCATCACTGGCTCCCGCTGAAGCAGCAGGGCGACATTCTCGATGTCCTGATCGACAACCCGCATGATCTCGATAGAGGTCATGACATCCAGCGTTCGTTCCCGGGCCTGACGATACGGTATGCCTTGGGCCTGCGGCGTGACATCGAGCGGTTTCTCAACGCCACGATCGGAGTAAGCGACAGCGGGTCCATTGCGGATACGCTGGGCGAGCTGGTCAGCGACGCTCATCAGGAGGAGTCTCTCGACATCGACTCTGACGGCATTGACGAGAACGATTCCGCGATCGTACGGCTCGCGAATCAGATCATTGTCGAGGCCTACCGACACGAAGCGTCTGACATCCACATTGAGCCGTACTCGGATCGCAAGGAAACAGCGATCCGTTTTCGCGTGGATGGCACATGTTCCACTTATATGCGGATTCCCGCGATCTATCGTCGAGCCTTGGTGTCCCGAATCAAAATCATGTCCAGTCTGGATATTTCTGAACGCCGGAAACCACAGGACGGGAAGATCCGGTTTAAGTTGAACCAGGATAGAGAAATCGAGCTGCGCGTGGCGACAGTGCCGACCGCGGGCAACAATGAAGACATCGTCATGCGGCTGCTCACGGCGAAGGAGCCTCTTCCTCTCGATGCCATGGAGTTTGCTCCGGCCACGCTCACGACGCTTCTAGAAATCGCGGAGAAACCGCATGGCATCATCTTGTGCGTGGGCCCCACCGGATCCGGAAAAACAACGACCCTGCACGCCCTGCTGCGCCATCTCAACACAGACGAACGGAAAATCTGGACGGCGGAAGACCCCATTGAGATCAGCCAGGAAGGCCTCCGCCAGGTGCAGATCCATCCCAAAATCGGGTTTACCTTTGCCGCCGCCATGCGGTCATTCCTACGAGCCGACCCGGATGTCATCATGATCGGTGAGATGCGGGACAAGGAAACTGCCGATGTGGCCATTGAGGCCTCGCTGACCGGCCACTTGGTCCTGAGTACATTGCACACGAATGGGGCGGTCGAGACTGTGGTCCGCCTCCTCGATCTGGGATGTGATTCCTTCAACTTTGCCGATGCCATGCAAGGAGTGCTCGCCAAACGCCTCTGCAAGCGGATCTGCGTCAATTGTAAAGAACCGTACCATCCAGCGGAGCACGAGTACGATAAACTGGCGCATGGGTATGGGAAGCATGCGTGGGACGCCCTCGGAGTGGGCTATCGCGAAGATCTTCAGCTCTATCGAGGACGTGGATGTGGAGTCTGCAACCAGACAGGCCTCAAAGGTCGGGTCGCTTTGCACGAACTCCTAAGAGGGTCGGATGAACTGCGAAACCTGATCCAGACTCGCGCCAAAACTGCCGAGATGCAGAGCCTGGCCACAAAAGAAGGGATGATTACACTCGTGCAGGACGGAATTCTGAAAGTACTCGCCGGCCTGACCACGTATGAACAAGTCCGGGCCGTCGCCATGAAGTAGCTGCCCGAATCTCATTGCGGTCGCCGCGCTCAGGTCGTTGATTCCAGCGTCTTGACGAACTTCTTCAGCCGTTCCCCCTCATCAGGGCGAATTCTGATAAACTCCACACCGAACCTTGTCGCGGAAACCCACCGGACTGCGGCCAGATCGACTTGGACCGGTTCCTCTCGTTCCCGGAGCTGCATTGTCAATTGTAGGTAAACTGCAGCGGCAGCGACGGTGTCCGACGTGATGGCGCAACCCTCCGCAGACACATTTAAGATCGTGCCTCTCTCGGAAAGCTGGTCTCCACTGAATGATACGGGAAGTTGTACCGCGAATCGGGTATGCTTACGTCCTTCCATAAGGTTCCCTGCCGATCATCGGCTATGGCGTGAGAAGCTATTCATGGCGCCGATAACGTCTCGCTGTGATTGACGAAAGCGGTCTGCTTGCCGGGCACTCGACCCTCAAACCACCATCTCGGTCACTCACTTTCTGAAACCCCATGCCATACCAGGTATGCTGCTCGTTGAGCCTGTGAGTCTCGAGCACCTGTCTTTTCAATCATAGCGACTGTTGTCCTGCTCGTCGAGTGCAAACCGGACGACAACGCTATAAACTGTTCCAGTTGCCGGCGCGGACATGGCAGTTACTGGGCTGAGACACCAGCTCCTACCCAAGCCGAGCAAGCCTCCGGCACGCGTCGTCAATATCAGAATCGACTTTTGCATAGCTGAATCGAATGAACTGCCCCCCGTCAGCCTTGGAAAAAAAGGCTTCACCCGGCACGCCGGCCAAGCCGATTGTTTCGAGAAGAAACATCGCCCGTTCTTTTCCCGTTGTGCAGGGGAGACGCGACACATCGGCCAGCACATAGTACGCCCCCTGTGGAATAGACGGCCTCAGACCGGCCTCCGTCAAGGCCCGGCAGAACCGATCCCGTTTCCGTTGATAGTCGTGCGCAAGGTCGCGATAGAACGAATCCGGAAGTTCCTGGATGCCCACTGCCACCCCCGCCTGCAACGGCGTCGGGGCACAGACATAGAGTAGGTCGTTCATGGCTCCAATCGCCTGTGCCCACCGCGCCGCAGCGACACTGTAACCGATCCGCCAGCCGGTGATACTAAAGGTTTTGGAATACCCGCCGATGGTGATCGTCCGGTCGGCCATGCCCGGCAGAGTTGCGAGGCTCACATGTGTGCGACCGTCATACAGAAAGTACTCATAGATTTCGTCGGTGAATACGAGCAATTCGTATTCTTGTGCGATCGCGGCAAGACTCTCTAGTTCGTGCCGGTTGAACACTTTCCCGGAGGGATTGCCGGGCGAATTCACAATGATCGCCTTGGTTCGTGGCGTGATCCCGCGCTTGATATCGACTACGGAAAAGGTCCAACCAGGAACCTGCATCTTCACCGTAACCGGAACCGCCTCAACCGCCAGCAGCGCGCTGATGTGATACTGATAGTAGGGCTCGAAGAGAATGACCTCGTCGCCGGGATTGAGCAGCGCCAGACAGGTGCAATGAAAGGCTCCGGTGGCTCCCGCGCTGACCGTCACGTCTGTTTCCGGATCAGCCACGATGCCGTTGTACTGCACAAGCTTCTTGGCTATCGCCTGCCGCAGTTCGGGTAATCCATCGAATCGCGAATAGACATTCTTCCCGCGCTCCATCGCCTGCGCCGCGGCGCGAAGCACCACAGGTGGAACCGGTGTGTCGCAGACCCCTTGCGCCATGTTGAGGCCATTCGCCTGAACACAGGCTTGGGTCATCGCTCGGATCTCCGAATGGGCCAATGCAGCCATTCGGTGGTTGAGGTGCCGTTTCATCGTCGCACTCCCCCTTGATTAATGAGTCTATCTTGTCGCAGACCGATTCCGGATAGGTCAAGCCTTCTTTCTCGCAGACCGTGAAATAGATTGATTCGGCTACAATAGCGAATTACGAGTTTTTTGTTACATAAAAAACCCCCGTTCGCTATACTGCGATCAGGACCTGTCGGCCTCTCTGCAGGGCTACTTCTCTTGAGGAAAGCGGATTGACAGCTCGTCGGTCAAGTAGCTTTATGATCGATTTCTTCTCTGGACGATTGAAGAGAAGGGACATGATCCATGGCCGCGCAAAACCCCCGATCCAGTCGAACGTTAAGCTCTAGCCACGAGGCCGCGATGGCGGAACGGCGGGGCCGTCGTCTCAGCCTAAGTTGCCGTCTATTCTTTTTTGGAGAGGATGACTTCGAGGGCGAGGCAACGATCCTTGATCTCTCCACGAACGGCTGCCAGGCGACGTCCCTTACCCAAGTGCAAGTCGGCATGGTGTTTCGCCTGTCCCTGTTCCTTCACGACCAAAAATGGCCCCTGCGTATCGACGAAGCCCTGGTGCGGTGGGTCAAAGGCCCAAATTTCGGTCTCGAGTTTACGGGGATCAGATCGGCTCAACGAGAGCGAGTCCGAGCCATCATTATGGCTGCCAAGCTGTAGGAAACCGCTTGCCTAGATCTTCCATCCACTCCAGCTGTCTTTCCTTATCTCTGCCGGATCTCTACCGGGTGAACGGGTCTCTTCCCCCTCGTGCCATCACTCCGTGTCACATCCCATTCGTTGCCAACAACATCCGTCATACGATAATCCTGAATCCCAAGACGCCGACGACGTAGAAGAACTGGTAGGAAAAAATCCGAGATAACCGGCAGTCTGCCTTGTACGCGTAAGGACGGGAACTCTACCGGGTTGGCGTCCCCGCTCACTTCTTCTCATTCTTTGGAGAAGACTTCGGATGAGAACGGAACACCTCATAATTCCGCAACACTTTTCTCACGTAGGCACGAGTTTCTCGAATGCGCGGAACTTTGTGGTCTTTGACTCGATGGACCCCGGCATTGTAGGCCGCCAAGGCCAAGAGAAGATCGCCTTCGTAGAGGTTCAGCAGGTGCCGCAACTGCTTGGCGCCACCGCGAATATTCTGAATGGAATCGTAGGCGTCGCTCACACGCAACGTGGCCGCTGCAGCCGGCGTCAGCTGCATCAAGCCGACCGCGCCTTTGGGGGACACGGCATGCTGGCGAAAATCAGATTCGGTCTTGATGACAGCGCGCAGCAGGGCGGGATCAAGCCGGTACTTCTTAGCGGACCACGCAATGGCCCGACGGATTTCTTGTTTAGAATACCGAGGGTAGGCGCCGTCGTAGTCGGGCTTCGTTGGTGTAGGGGTAGCGGCAATCAGCAGACACAGCATAACCACCAGCGCACAAGAGGTACGCAGCAGGCGTGAACAGAGCAGTCCGCTCCTTGTGTCGTCGGTGGCCATTGTGTGCGGTTATATCCCTATGCACAAGACAACCTTCATAAAGGCCTGAAAGATCTCAAGATCCGTGCCGAGATATGTCTCTACTAACGTGCGGATAGGATAGGGAAAACGACGGCTATGCCGCATGCCTCACTGTGACGTGATCTGCACAGGGTGGACGTTTGGGAACTGTTGCGGGAGCTCGAGCGGGACGAATTGGTATGGTCCATCTCGTGTCTCCGGTCTCTCCACTTAGTCTGGTTCAACCAAACAAACCAGACAGACGAGGCAAACCACATAACGGTGTTCTTATACCGGCGGACTTTTTCAGCAGCCTGCTAGAGAAGATCGCCGATCAGCTTGACCGCCTCTTCGGGCGAGGCAGCAGCATGGACTAGGTGCGGCGCAAGACTTGTGAACAGACCCACTCCGGCCTTGTCGGCTCCCAATAGAATCACGGTTTTCTTTGCCTTCAGCGCCAGCGCAACTTCTGAGACCGTTCCAGTACCGCCGAGCCCACAGGCCACGATGACATCGCTGGACATGACGTTCACGTTGTTGCGCGCTTGGCCCAGATCCGTGACGATCGACACGTCCACAAACCGAGACACCCGCGTTTTGCCATCCGGAAGAATCCCGATCGTCAAGCTGCCGGGAACCGACTTTGCCCCCTCGCTGGCTGCGTCCATCACGCCGCTCGCGCGCCCTCCTGTCAGCACCACCCATCCTTGACGTGCGATGAGTTCTCCTAAGGTTTTGGCGTCAGCCAATTCTCGGATACCGGCCTTGGCCGGACCCATGACCCCGATCACTGGTTTCCTTGTCGATTGTCGAATCGGACGTTTCACGAGCTGCACCTCTCTAGGCAAAGATATCGGCATAGGTTGCTGGGGTCAGAAATATACACCGAGGGTGGTGGGCTTGTCGCGCTATTCTCGCAAAGGGTTAGGAGGGAAGGATATACGACTCGGCTTACGTCAGGGGTTTCCCCACAACGCTTCCAGTCGTTGGGCTCGACCACAATTGTATTTGTAGATTTTGTAGCGGAGAGGATTCTTCTTGTAGAAGTCCTGATGGTACTCCTCGGCAGGATAGAACTGTGAAGCCGGCACAATCTGCGTGACGATCGGTTCTGTGAATCGTTTCGATTGCTCAATCGCGTGTTTTGAGCTGTCCGACGCGCGTTTCTCTTCATCGGTCTGAAAGAAAATGGCGGAGCGATACTGGCTGCCATGGTCGCAGAACTGCGCATTCGGTGTGACTGGATCGACGTTGTGCCAAAAGGCATCCAGCAGCTTCTGGTAGCTCACTTTGGATGGATCATAGACCACTTCGACCGATTCCGCATGCCCTGTTCGTCCAGTCTTCACCTCTTCATAGGTCGGATTGGCGACCCTACCCCCCATATATCCCGAGTTCGCGGACAGCACCCCCTCAACCTTCTCGAAGGCTTCTTCCATGCACCAGAAGCAGCCCCCCGCGAAATAGGCCTTGCCGAGAGTCGCGTCCGCCGCAGTCTGGCCGGTCGACTGGACGCTCCAAGCTCCGACTAGAAGAATGGCCAGCGTAAGAACCGATAGCGCCGCTCTTCTTGTCATGAAACGGTCCTCCTCACTGACTTAGTCGAACAGCTTGGTAAAGCCTTACACTTTCCTATGGGAAGGGCATCGATTCAGGTTTTTCTGTACGATCGGGCTCCTTGGAGACCGTGGCACAGTAGCTCCATGTTTCTTCTTTGTCCCACCACCGGATACACTTTCTGGTTCATGAAAGGTGAACCTTCTTGGAGTTGCTCACAAACATGGTACCTTCGACTTTTCACATTCGAGTGCCAGCTGGACTGAAGTCGGCATGGGCCCAAGCCTTCTTGAAGCGATCTTCAACCTCAGCCGCCTGGTCGTCCTTCTGTTGATCCTGGAGGCTCTGGATCAATCCGATCAGCGCCCACCCGTTTTCGGGATTTCTCGAGAGGTCGGCTCGATACTCGGTTTCGGCGTCAGCCGGGCGACCGGCCAGCAACAGCACAGACCCTAGATACTGACGAACCGGCAGGGGCCAATGCGGAGGTTCGACGTAGGGCAGGCTGTCCTCCAGCTTGACGGCTTCCTTCAGCTTATGGATCGAGTCGTCGTATTGTTGCCGGCGTGCGGCAATCTCACCGGCCAGCAATCGTTCCGCAATTTTGAGGAGTGTCCGCGCGATCTTTTCTTCCTGGCTCCGATCTCGCTTGATTTGCTTGGTGAGATTGGCCAACGCATAGTGCTCTCCCTCGGCTCCCGGCAATCGACCGGTCGAGACCAGCGCCAGCCCCCGCCCAAGACGCCACATGCCGTCCATGAGCCGAAAGCCTTTGGGGGGCGGCGGTTCACGTAACAGCTCGTCCCAGTGTTCAAATCGAATCATTGTATATAGTGGTGTCGGCAGATAGAGCTCCTTCCATTTGTCGATACGTGCTTCGTCTGCGGTAATCGTGTTTGTCAGCTCTCGCGCCACCCTCGTGGCTTCCGCACTACGCCCCTCCATCATGAGCGAGGCCCAGAGAAAATGCAGGTTGTGTGAATAGTACCCGTCAGCATAATCCCCGCTCGGCGTGCGGGTGGCCAAATAGGCTTCATCGACGTGGGCCGCATGTTCGTTTCGCTCGGCCGCTTCATGGTACATGCCGAGCCGGATGTAGAGGTGGGCCGGCATATGCACCAGATGCCCGGCGCCCGGCATCAGCTCTGGCAATCGTTCTGCGCAGGCGAGCGCTCGTTCCGGGAACGGCGATGCTTCGAGCGCGTGGATATAGTAGTGGCAGGCCCCCGGGTGATCGGGGTTTCGCGCAAGCACGGACTCAAGTGTGGTGACGATCTCATCGGTACCCGGCTGCGGTCGCCCATCCGGTTTCCAGAAGTCCCAGGGCCGCAAATCCATCATCGCTTCCGCAAACAGCGTGGAAGCATCGTCATCATCGGGGAACCGCTGCGCCACCGATCGCATGGCCTTCGCATAGGCCTCATCGAGTCCTTTGCGCTTGACCCCTTTCCGACCCACGTACCGTGTGACCAACGCCTCAATGTAGGCTTGTTCTTCTGAATTGGCTCGATCCACCAGCCGCCGAGCCTTCTGGACCATTTCAATGGCGCGATATTCGCTCTTCTTCTCCATCGCACTATTGATGTTGGGGCCGAGCGCGAGCGCAATTCCCCAATAGGGCATAGCCGCCTCCGGATCCCAGTCGACTGCAGCCTCAAACGACCGGATTGCTTCTTCATGGTTGAAGGCATAGACAAGTCTGAGCCCCTGATCGAAATAACGTTGGGCCTGTTCCGAGGTGGTGCTGATGGGATGGTGGAGGGAACCCAGATTGTCAAAGAGCGGCGGGGCAGGGGTCTGGCCGGCAGGCACGGCTTCCGCCGACGAGAACATCGCAAACAAACAGGTCATACCTACGACCGAGAGCGTAGCGAACATCGATCCTCTCCTACCTCTCATTAGTTTGTTGCTTCGCTCAAGTTTGGCCTATGGCAATCGTTCATCTTGATCAATGTTCCGAATAAAGACTGCGCGGCCTCTGTCATCCACGAAAGCCTCGATCCGATCCCCGACATGGGCCGGTCGATCGATCCGAGTGTTTTCGTCATGCGCCACGCGGCGTTCGATGCCACCGACTTCCTCGAGCACATAGGCCCCACCTTCGACCGCCGTGACTTGGCCTTTGAAAGAAACGGTATTCTCCGGAATGGCGAACCGCACATCGCCGGCCGGTTGGGCTCCCAACGTGCCGCGCACGATCCCTCGTCCAAGATCCTCTTGCCTCGACGTTCCCGCGACGTTGCAGCCGGCGCCAAACAGGCTCACTCCCAGCATACTGACAAGATACCACCTTGTCACACGCATTGATCTGTTCCCCGGCTCATATGTACCCTTGCTCTCCCATCGAGTCAACACACTGATGGTAGATCGTCCGCTCAGGGTAGACAAACTTCAGAATCGGGTGACACTGGAAAAGTGGAAGTCGTGGAGCATCATCGCCGGCACGAGAAGCTTACCGGTTTCGGACGTAATTGCTTCAGCCGGCTTGGTGAAGGCTGCGATCCGGTTGAAGACCCGCAGAGGGCTCTCGTGAAACCGAAAGTTCTTCACCGCAGACACGATCGCTCCCTTCTCGACGAGAAACGTGCCGTCTCTCGTCATGCCGGTCAGGGTGAGATCGGTCGGATTGACCGTTCTGATGTACCAGAAGTTCGTCACGAGGATGGCGCGTTCTGCGCTCTTGATTAATTCCTGTAGTGTCGGCAATGAAGATCCTCTTCCTGAGAGACAAGGGGCGTCCAGTGTAGGAATTTTGTCGATCCCTCGCCCCTTCGCGGTGAATCGATCATAGGCAAGCTGTGTAAGCATCCCTTCCGTAATCCAGTCGGATGCCACGGTCGGCAATCCATCCGTGGTGAACCCAATGCCCAAAAGATCCTCGTGCGCCGGCAGATTGCGGAGCGTCAATCGCTTGTCGACGATCGACTGGCCCAATTTACCCGAAAATGCACTTGTGCCTTTCTCGTAGGACTTTGCGTCGAGTGTCCAGAGCAGCGAAGACCACAGCCCCGCAACCGCAGCCGGTTCAAGGATCACGGAGTAGCGCCCCGGCGGCAGCTCGCGCACCTCCAAGCCTCGTTTGGCTTTATCGATCGCGGTGAGCGTCCGCTCCTGGACCCTCAGATGATCGATGGACCGATGGGCCGCTGCGCCCCAGCCGGTAGCCTCGCCAGCCTGCGCTGTGAGGCTGAATCGTGCATCGGTCCGTTCTTCGTGGGCGAAGAGTCCAGTGCTTGCGGCCACTCCAACTGTCGCAATCGACGAGGACACAATCCCGGCTGCGCCAAGATTTTCCATTCGGCATTGCCCGATCGCCTCGTTCGTATATTCCAGTCGACGAGCCGGCCCGGTCGCGGCAGTTTCGGCTCGCATCGTAGGAAGCGTCAGATAGGGCTGTGGCTCTACCGGCGGGAGGTATTCCGGATCGTCCGGCGACAGGTGCGCGATTTGTGTGGCTTTGGTCACTGTCTCTTGCACCGCTCCTGCGGTAAAGTCTGTCGTGCCGGCGGTGCCGTGACGCCGCCCGAATGCCACCGTCACACTCAAAGACCCGCGCCTCGTATCGACGTTCTGGACAATCTGATTGTTCGCAAACCGCGTCGTCCCGCTCTGCTGATCGTGCAACGACACAAGCGTGTGGTCGCCTGTCGAATGTTTCAGGACCAGTTCCGCGAGAAACCGAAACTCATCCGGGCTCGTCAGCTTGGGCCAGGTCTTGTGGCCGATCGTACTCATGATCCGGCCTGCCCTTCGATGACGTTGACGTTGCGGAATCGCGCGTGGGATGCCGCGTGGGTCATCCAACCGGACTGGCCCGGCTGACCTTTCCCGCATGTGATGAACCCATACCGCCGGCGGTGCGACCGATCCGCGACCCCGTCGCAGCTGCCCCAGAACTCCGGCGTGATCCCATGGTAGACGACATCACGAATCATGTGGGTCCGCTTCCCCTTCTCGATCAGCCAAAATGCATCTCCGCCGAACTGGAAGTTATACCGTCGTTGATCGATGCTGTAGGACCCGTGGCCTTCGATGTAGATGCCCCGTTTCACATCGGCGAACAGCTCGTCGATGGTAGCGGCGCCCGGCGCTAATCCGATGTTGGCGATGCGGATGATCGGGACGCTGCTCCAGCCGTCCGCCCGATTGGAGCCGCGCGAGCGCGTCTCTCCGATTTTCGGCGCGACCTCGCGGTTCGTGCAATACCCGACAAAGATGCCCTCGCGCACAATGTCCCATTGCTGGCAGGCCACGCCATCGTCGTCGTAGCCGGTTGCGGCGAGGGTTTCCGGTTCACAGTTGTCGGCCACTAGATTCACGTGCGGAGAACCGTAGCGAAAGGTTCCTCGCTTTTCGGTCGTGAGAAAACTGGTGCCGGCATAGTTGGCCTCGTACCCAAGCGCGCGATCGAGCTCGCTCGGGTGGCCGCAGGATTCATGCATCGTGAGCGACAAATGTTCAGGATCGAGGATGAGATCGTACGAACCGGGCTCGGTGGTGGGCGCTTTCACTTTCTCGACGGCCTCAGCCGCTATGCGCGGGGCCTCGGCCAAGAAATTCGCGTCCTCGATCAATTCATAACCCATCCGAAGATGCGGCGTATTGAAGCTCCGCGAGGCAAATCTCCCGTCATGAACCGCCGTGGCATCAAAATCGCCGTTCAGGGCAAGGAGATCGAACTCCAGGCGCGACCCTTCGGTCGACACAAAAAGCTTGCGGTCCCGACGAACCCATAGGCCGGCGCTGCTCCGCACAATACCCGGCTGCCGATGAACATACTCCATCGTCTCCAGGAGCAGCGCCGATTTGTTTTCGAGGGCGACGGCAAACGGATCGATCCGCTGCGCCGTGACGACCCGGTCTCGATAGACCGGCTCATCGGCGAGTTTCACCTTTTCACTCGCGAGGGACGCGGAGCCTTTGGCGATCTCGATCGCCAATTCAGCCACACGGGGAACTTCCTCCAACGAAAGCACCGAACTGGCGGCAAAGCCCCAAGCGCCGTGATAGAGCACCCGAATCCCAAACCCGCTGTCCTGCACTTCTCGAATGGAAGCGATGCGGCGATCTTCGCCGCGAATGGTCTGGGTCGTGCTGTTCAGGAGGCGGATATCACCGTACTCGGCCCCGGAGGCCACAATGCGTTTCAGCGCAAGTTCGGCAAATTCATCCTGATGAGAATTCGGATGACCGAGCATATTGGCTGTATCCTGCCAGAGGCGCCGGCACTGTTCAACTCAGCACTTGGATTTTCTCCCACGATTTCTTACGATGCCGTATCATGCTACCTCCCGACCGGACGCCGCGCCAACGAATCATCGACTTGATCACGGGCACCAGGCGATCGTCCTACCAGTTGGCACAGATGCTGGGCATCCCCGAGCGACAGATCGAGGCGCATCTGACCCACGTCGTGAAGACCGTTACACGAGACAAGACCAAGCGATTCATTCTGGACCCGGCACGCTGTCAGGACTGTGACTTTGTCTTTCGTGACCGCAGCCGTCTGACGAGCCCAAGCCGCTGTCCAGATTGTCGAAGCGAAGCCATCGCGGCGCCCCGCTACGGCATCGATCCATTTGCACCCTAGTTTGAGCAACTCTCCGCCCGATACGTTGTGCATATTTTTGGGGCCCTCGGTAGCCCCTTTTGGCGTAGAATAGCAGACCTTGGCGGGATGGCTCTTACCAGACACGACCAACGTCGGTGGCAGACACTGGGACCGATCGGAGAAACCATGAGACGATGGATCCATCCAGGGGCCATTGTTTGCTGTGTTGTCCTGGCCGCCTGCAGCCCAGACAAGCCGAAGGAACTGCTTGAGATCGCCGAGTTCGAAGAGCGCCAGATGAACCTACCCCACGCGAAGCAATTGTACGAAGATGTGATTCGGCTTTATCCAGCCAGCAAAGAGGCCGCCACAGCCCGGACGCGCCTCGCGGGTCTCAAGCAAAGCCACTAGCTCAACTTGTCAGGCCATTCGCTGGCCCCTCCCTCACATCAACTTCTTCCGATCACACTGCGGCAAGGCTTCCCTCTCAAGCATACCGTCTCCCATGACCCACGCTGGCGCTTACGCGCAATCCTGCTATACTTAAGTAGACACCATACAAAGATGGACCATCACCAGGGAGGGTAAGGTGTCTAAGAACTATGCCGTTCGAGCAGGGCAGCGCGTTTCGATCCGCTGTCCCTTTCTGTACCATGGCGAGGGTTTCCACGGGAAAGGGCAACTCTGGGATCTGTCGACATCCGGCTGGAGAGCCACGGGAGACCACCCAGTCACACCGGGTATGAGTATGCCTGTCTACCTCGAACTTGCCGATGGTGGGGAGTCCAAGTATTTGCTCATCGACTCCGCGATCGTCCAGTGGGCCAAAGGACGCGATGCTGGGTGGAAAATCCAATCAATAGACCCGACTGCGCTGGCTAGGCTGAATCGTTTTCTAGATCAGGTGGGGACTGAGTTGTCCGGCGGATTGGTGGAGGCAAGATCTCGATAGCACATTTCTACTTCATTCACCGCGAGTCCCGAGGAAACCATGGGAAGAATGCGTTCGTTGTCCGTTGGTAGGCTCGATATTCCTCTCCCCGGCTCGCGAGGGCCTGTCGCTCCGTCCAGGGAATGCCCGTGACTTTCAGCAGCGCCCACCCCATGCCGATCGGGCCGATCCAGGTCAGAAGCCATCCAGGCGTGTACGCTCCCATAACAACGTAGGCCCACCAGTGCAACCATTCGAAGAAGTAATTTGGATGGCGTGAATAGCGCCAGAGTCCTTCGCGACAGACCTTGTCGCGATTCCACGACTTGGATCGGAATTGCGCGAGCTGCAAGTCCGCCATGGTTTCCCCGGAAACCGCGACGATCCAGATCATCAACCCGACGAACTCGATCAGAGCAAAAGGGCGTCCTGGGTTTTGGATAAGCACCAGAAACGGGAGGGAGAAGACCGCCAAGGCCAGCGCTTGCAGTTGAAGATACCAAAACATCCTGACCGCTTCTGAGGAGCCCCATTGCTCGCGCAGGCGGCGATAGCGAGCGTCCTCCGTCTTACCGATCACCCGATTGAGGAGGATATAGAGTCCCAACCTCCCTGCGTAGAGCGCAGCCAAGGCAGCCACGACCATTTTTCGCTCTGTCTCGCCGGTGGCCTGAGTGGCGTACCACAGTACGACCATGATGAGACCCGCGCACCATCCAACGTCTACGATCGAAGCATTGCGCATGCGAAGTTGTAGGACCCAGAGGCCCACCATGACGACCGCCATGGCCAAATATGCAGTGAGGACAATAAACAGAGGATCCGATATTACCATCGCGTCCTCCAATGTCCCGCGATCCACGCTTCACGTTTCAAGAACTTCCATCGAGATAGTCCCAGAGGTCGGCTCCTCGGCGTTGACGACCGGTGAGCCATTCACGAAATCCTGGAATGCGAAACGACAGGAGCCGCTGGATTTTGTCGCAGCAGAGCGAAAGGTCGGCAGGCCGGAGGCTCCCAACATGGTTCCGTGCGGAACCTTTTATCAGGCGGCCTTTCAACTCCGGAAACCAAGGCAGCAAGGTCTCACCGATTTCCCAACGCGAGAGCCGCTCGTTCCCGCCCAAGTGATAGAGGCCCGGCTGTTTGCGATCGACCAATTCCCAGATGACTCGGGCAATGACACCGGCAGGAAGCGGGCAGCGGAACTCATCGGCATAGAGCGTCACGTCCTTGCCGGACTTCGCGGTCCGGCACATATCTTCGACGAAACTCCTGTCACCAGTTTCCGAAGTTCCGGCCGTCAGAACAATTCGAACGACGGTATGTCCGGAATGCTGTAAGACAGCTTGTTCAGCTTCCAGCTTCGTCCGGCCATATACGTTGATCGGGTTCGGTTCATCCGTCTCGCCATACCAGCCGGTCTTCCCGTCGAAGACTTCCCCGCTGGATAGGAAGATAAAGGGAATGTTCTTGGACAACTGCGCGAGATGCGCAGTGGCCTCCACATTGATGCGGCGGGCTAGTTGAGGATCTTGTTCGCATGCCTTGGTCCGGCTGAGAGCGGCACAATGGATCAGGAGGTCTGGCTTCAGCGCATGAATCCGCGCGTCCACATTCAACGTCTCGGTCAGCTCAAGATCCGCGCGGGAGAGTCCCGTTACTTCCCAATCAGGAGCCCATCGAGAAGCGGTCTTCATAAGATACTGTCCGATCAATCCCGCCGTTCCGGTGATGATCGCACGAGGTGCCATGGTGGATGCTTACTGGCGCGTGAGTTTGCGATACCGAATCCGGTGCGGCTGATCGGCTTCCTTGCCCAACCGCTTCTTTCGATCCGCTTCGTACTCACTGTAGTTCCCTTCGAACCACACTACCTTACTGTCACCTTCGAAGGCCAAGATGTGGGTCGCGATCCGGTCGAGAAACCAGCGGTCGTGACTGCTGATGACGGCGCAGCCGGCAAAATGTTCCAATCCTTCTTCCAGGGCACGCAAGGTGTTGACGTCAAGATCATTGGTCGGTTCGTCGAGGATAATGAGGTTCGCCCCTTCCTTCAACATGCGGGCCAGGTGCACACGGTTGCGTTCGCCGCCTGAAAGATCCTTCACTTTCTTCTGCTGATCGGTGCCGGCAAAGTTGAATCGGGCGCAGTAGGCTCTGGCATTGACTTCCGCCTTGCCGAGCGTGATGGTCTCGTGGCCCCCGGAGATGATGTCGTAGACGGATTTGGTCGGATCCAGGCTGCGATCCTGATCCACATAGCCCAACTTGACCGTCTCACCGACCTTGATCGCTCCCGCATCCGGTTTCTCCTTCCCGATAATCATGCGGAACAGGGTCGTCTTGCCGGCGCCGTTCGGACCGATCACGCCCACAATGCCGCCCTTGGGAAGGTTGAAATTCAGATTTTCATAGAGGACCTTGTCGGCATAGGCTTTGCTGACGCCTTTAGTTTCGACGACCACATCCCCCAATCGAGGACCCGGCGGGATGTAGATCTCCAGGTCTGCGGCCTGCTCATCCTGTCTCTGATTGACTAGTTCCTCATAACGGTTGAGCCGCGCCTTGCCCTTCGACTGACGGGCTTTCGGCGACATGCGAATCCATTCCAACTCATGCTCCAAGGTCTTGCGGCGCTTCGATTCGGCCTTTTCTTCTTTTTCCAGCCGCACCTGCTTTTGCTCCAACCATGACGTGTAGTTCCCTTGAAAGGGAATTCCATGACCGCGATCGAGTTCAAGAATCCATCCGGCCACGTTGTCGAGGAAGTAGCGGTCGTGTGTGACGGCGATGACCGTCCCTTTGTATTGCTGGAGATGTTGCTCAAGCCACTGCACGGACTCGGCATCCAGATGGTTCGTCGGCTCGTCGAGCAAGAGAATATCCGGTTCCTGGATCATAAGCCGGCAGAGAGCCACCCGGCGCTTCTCGCCGCCCGACAGCACGCCGACCTTCGCATCTGGCGGTGGACAGCGCAACGCGTCCATGGCGAGATCAAGCACGTTCTCCAACTCCCATCCGTTCGCCGCCTCGATCTTTTCTTGCAGTTGGGCCTGCTTCTCGATGAGCTTTTCCAATTCATCGGGAGTCGCCTCGCCCATCTTGTTGCTGACCGCGTCGTATTCGTGCAGCATGGCCACGAGTTCTTTCTTCCCTTCTTCGACGATTTCTTTCACCGTCTTGTCCGGATCGAGTTGCGGTTCCTGCTCAAGCAACCCGACGCTGTAGCCCTTCGAACGAGAGATCTCACCCGTGTAGTTCTGATCGACTCCTGCGATAATTCTAAGCAGCGAACTTTTGCCCGATCCATTGAGACCAAGGACACCGATCTTCGCGCCATAATAAAACCCGAGATAGATCTCGCGCAGCACCTGCCTCTTCGGCGGATAGACCTTGCCGACATTGACCAGTGAGAAAATGACCTGCTTGTCGTTCGTCGTCGCCATAGATTCCTCTGATGTTAATGGATGAGTTACAAGGGAGCAGCCACGATAACAAAAGCCCTCGATTGTTCACAACTATGCGGCAGAATGACAGGATTCCTTTGAGCAGGATACGGTTAGATTCCGAGTTCTTCCGACAGCCGCACTTCCGATTCGTCGTCGATTTCCTCAAGGCAGCTGAAGCAAGTAAAGGGGAAACGATCGATGGGGATGGCGCAGACTTCTCCGACCGCCGAGTCGTCCAGCGCGGGCCCGCCGCATTCTTTATGAATCAATGTGAGCACGGTTGTACCTCATGGGGTTTCAAGGACAAGCCGACGAAACCTTTCAACATGCTCAGGGCTGCTGAGACGATGATCGCCAGGAATTAGCTGGAGTTTGACTGGATACGCGGGATCGCGCGCAAGTAATTGCTCGACAAACTTACTGCTCCCGCCCGGAAGAATCACCGTATCTTCAAGACCGTGGAGGATCGTCGTCCTCACCGGCCTGAGGCGATCGAAGTTGGTCTTCCAATAGTCCTCGCTTTCTTCGACCCATTTCCACGACAACGGCCAATCCTTGTGAGCTGGCTCGTCGTCCCAGGACATTTTGCCGGAGGTGTGCCACGCCTGTCGACGTGCGTCCGAAATCGCCCGCGCACGGACACTCATCATGTTGAAGGCGGGAGCGATGAGAATCAGCCGCTCAATTTCCTGAAACTCCTGCGCCATGAGCCAGGCGATCCAGCCTCCGAGTGAATTGCCCACGATGGTAATCGGCGGGCCCTTCCGCAACATATTCAACACGAGGCGCGCATCGACGATCCAATCGGACAACGTATAGTCGGTAAAGGTCCCTTCTGACTCCCCGAACCCGCGCACATCGTAACAACAGAACCCCCAGCTCTTTTCTTCACACCACTGTACGAGCGCCCTGCTCTTATTGCCCCAGCGTTTGGATAAGAACCCCGTAATGAAGAGAATTTGGCGATTGCTCCCCACGGTGCGATCTCCACGAACACGCTTGCCGTCTGGCCCGGTAAGAAAAAACGGTTCGGGCGCACTCATGGTTTCGTCAGCACCTTCGTGAGAAAAACACCGAGTCGTTGGAGGACTGGTTCTGGAATTTCGTGGCTGCCTCGGAAACTGTGCCATTCGACGGCGAGACCGGATTTGCTCAGTACGTCGCGAAGCCGCTCTGCTCCGACATAGGGCAGAATTTCGTCCTGCATCCCGTGGCTTTGAAAGACTGAAAGTCCTTTGCGTTTTTGAAGCAGTGGAATCCATTCCTGTGCGGCGAGGAGCGTTCCGGACAGTTGAACTAGCCCGGCATAGGGCTGCGTCGTTCTGAGCATCAGATCGCAAGCAAGCATTGCGCCTTGTGAAAATCCTCCGAGAACCGTCTTGCGCGGATTTGCGCCGAATGTGTGTTCGAGTTCTTTGAGAAACGTCAACAGTGTTTCGCGCGCCGGAGCCAGGCCTTTGGGAATGTCTTGCGAGAGATCTCGCACTCGACCTGCCGCTTGATCCGCTGCCATGCGCGCCATGTCGATGAGCCACCAGGCCCGCGCGTCGCTCGGCCCGAAACTCAACGAGAGCGGACCCTCGGGAAACACAAACCTCGTTCCGGCTGGTACGGTCACGGCGGAGGCCAGCGACACAAGATCGTCTCCTGGCGCGCCGAAACCGTGCAGGAGCAGGACGAGAGGGCCGCGACCTCCCCCTTTTCCATCTGTGCCAGCCAGAATTCTCGTTTGCAGCCCACCAATCTGTTCTTCACGCATGTGCAGCCATCATCTCATATACAAATATTGCAGCAAGGCCACGAGGCCGTAGAAGAAGGATTCGACGACAGGCTGTTTGTAGAAGGGAACGAACGCGCCCTTTTGATTGGCTTCGACCTGGTCGATGATGTACTGGACTTGCTTGGCACGAATTTCGTGGTCCTTGCCCATTCCGAGGGCTTGGAGCATTTGCTTGCTCAACGCAAGCAACACTCCCTGCTTACCCTTGTCCGCGGATTTGTAAAGTAATAGCGCCGCGCTCAGCGCGAGAACGACGTTCAATCCCCAGGCCAGGAGCAGTATGAGGGGGTAGTTCCAGATATCGAAGTAGTCATTGCGCGCAGCGATCATGATCAGTAAGGCGATGAAGGGGTATCGAATCAGTCGATTCACCGCTTCCGTTCTCCGCCCGATCAGGTCGATCCTGGCGAGATGCTTCAGCCTGTCGAACTCAGTCTTGTGGCTTGGGCTGAGTCCGTACTCGCGCAGGTATTCCTCCTGCACCTGCTCCGACCATCCGCCGCTCGAGTGGGTGACCCAGCTGATCCATCGACGGCACAACATCACTTCGTCGAACACCGCCAGATTAAGCAGCACGACCAACGATATGGTGATCAGCGCCATGATCCCGTCGACCTGACAACTTAACCAGCCGCGGCAGGGATGGATCATTTCTTCGTCAAGCACCCAGTGGTCCACGGAAAACATGATCGCGCCATACAGCAGGGACAGAACCAGCACTCGCGCGATCCGCTGGAGCGGCCGAGCCGCATCGAGATACCAGGCCCAAGCCTGATCCACCGTGGGAGCAGCTCGAGTGGTAGCCGGATGATAGACCCGTTGCAAATTCGTCCAGAACGACTTCCAGGTGAATCGAGAGCGATGGTTTTGATCGATGCGGAACTGAAAGTCGTCGGTAAGATGATCGCTGTTCTTGGCGAGATCGCGCGAACCTTTAACCAGGAAGACAACACACAAGATCACCGTGACAAGCCGGAGCAATTGCCCAGGCCAAATGCTGACGCCGGCAGTCCACGAAAAGGGTTCACCTTCATCGTGATTGGCCATGAGAGCCGTCACGCCACCCGTGGCCCAAAAGGCCGCCATCCCGACCAGGATGATGAGGCCGACCACGGCGAATAGACGCCAGGAGCGCGAGACTCGGAGCCAGAGTCGCTGATTGGTCCAGATCAATACAGTCCCGACCAACAACCCGAGTCCGACCAGCGCCATGACGGTGGCCTTGCCGGGACCGATGCCCTGTTTGAGCTGGCCCAGATTGTCCGTATGTTCGAGATCCGCCCGTAAGGGATGGATCGTTCTCACGCCTTCGACATCCACGACGCTGAGATCCACGACGCCCTCTCGCCCCACTTCGAAGATTCGCGGGTGTTCAGCCGCATCGTATCGCCGGTCTTCCGGCGTCAATGCGACATGATAGCCCGTCGAACAGGGACCCGCCGATTTCTGGCGATTGCCCTCGACGAAGCAGTCAACGTAATTCACTGCCCGGAGCACGGCAAAGAAGGTGGCGGTTTGATAGCTGCCCCGGAACGGTGGAACATCGCGCTGCAAGCTGCCGTCCAATTGCAAGCCGAACGGAGAGGCCACGACCATGTTCCTAGTCCACTTGTACTCGCTTTCATGGAGATGACGTGCGTCGAGATCGACGGTGAAGAAGACGGCATATGGAAAGGCCGGACGGAGCGCCTTGAGGATGAGGACCGCATCGTAAGGATCTGTTCCCAAGATCCCGATTGCCTTTGCTCCTTCTCCTTCGTCTTGTATTCTCATGGCCAAGGCACGCACATAATCGAGCTGGCTCGTGCCCTCGGGACGTTCTTGCAACCCACCGGCCAGCGGATCCTTCGCCCCTTTGGCTTTGAGTGGCTCTTCACGCACGTGCTTCGCACCTTCACCGCCCGACGTTTCGCCGTCGAGACCGCTGAGATAGCTGTACCGGAAGATATTTAGGGTAAGAGATTCGTAATCTGCCGAACGTTGAGCCTGTAGATCGATGGCGCGAGGGACGGTGGGGCACCAGGATTTGATTGTTGTCGGCACCTGGATCTGCTTGAGTTCGGCTTCCGTGAAGGTCGCCACCTTCGTGCAAGCCGCAGCACGGAACTCAACCGGCAATGCTCGACCATAAAACGAATCCCACTCTCCAATGAGGATCACCGCATCCCAACCGAGCCGTACCTGACGACGTTCTAGTTCTTCGATCAGTGTGTCGAATAGCCGGCTGTCGGATCCGATCTCATGAACGAGCCGCACGTCTGCAATCTTCAACCGATGAAAAAATTCCTCTTCGCACGCCTCATACGTATGGCAGACAGGGCCTTTCCCCCCGTCCTTCTTGAGTCCGTAGGCCAAAATCCCCCTCATGGCGCTGGCCCATGGCGAATAGAGCTCGATGGTTCCATCCACGTTCGGCCAGACCCCGAATCCTACGTGGGGTTCGGCATACAAGTCTCCGGCCTCATCCAGCAGCGCGCGAAAATCCGAGGAACTGCGAGGCCCCACGATCTTGAACGTGACCGCCTGTTGCACAGCGGGATCCAGACGGACCAGCTTGCGTTGGTCGCCGGTCAGAAGACATTCGTTCTTCCGTGTCGCCTCTTGGCATACCAGGGCCTGCGACAAGGACGTCAATGTGGCAAAGAATCCCCCTCTGAGAGCACCGTCAGGAATCCAGATTACGAGCGTGCTCCGAGTTGGATCCTGTGCGTCGCCACAGACTCGTGTCTTGCGAGGCCGATACCACTCGTAGGGGAGCGCCCGACTCGCGTCCTGGTTGTCCCCTTCGATGAACGAGAGGTGCCCTTCGTCCTCCGGAACGTAACAGGCCACACCCAAAGCCGTGCCGACGGCATAGCGATCGCGGATGCGAGATTCCGTGCTTTCCGCATAGGGATCGCCTTTCGTCGTGACCAGCAAAACTGTAATGTGCTGATTGCTTTTCACTCGATCGGCAATTGCGTGGCGGAGTGGGGTGAGACGCTGTGAGAAGGATGATTGCGCCGATTGACCGGTTCTCGGTGTAATTGGTGTTTCTCGAATTCCGCGCTGCACCGCTGCCAAAGGATCTTCCCATAGCCTGGCGCGGACCATTTGCTCACCGGTGGTCTGCTTCATCTCCAGCCCGCTCCCCACGGGACGCGAACTGCGCAGTGGCTCTTTCACCAACAATACGCCGGCGATCGCCAGCGCGAGGGTGAGGGCGCCCACAATGACGATCTTCGAGTCTCCACTTCCTTTTGCCATAACTCGCTCCGCCTTTCCGTCGCCTGAGCTCAAACGGAGGCAGTCACTCTACAACAGACAGTGAGGGGGTCTGCAAGGTGTTTTACGAGAACCGGTCGCAGTGCCGGTATAGTTGGGCGGACTGATGAAGCGGAGAAGAACCGGGGGTTTTACTGCGGAACAACTTTGAAAATGCCGTTGGTGTTGGACACGTACACGAATCCGTCCGCGCCGAGCATCAGACTGAGAAGACCGTCTTGCCCCCGGTATAAGCCGAGACACAGGCTAGGATCGGGTCACGGAAGTTCGGATTACCTGCAATACCTCTCACTGTAGGCCATCCATAATTGCCGCCGGAAACGACACGATTGATCTCGTCGTTGTCCGACGGGCCGTTTTCAATTTCCCACAGATGGCCGGTATGTCCATGGAAGGTCATGGGCCGTGCCGTGAAACGGGAGGTCGCTCAATGAACCCACCGAGACAGTGAGTCGAGCGACCCCCCAGGTGGGACAATGCTTCTCAGAGGAGCATAAAGAATGCCGGGTCGTCGGATAGCTTAGGATGAGCAACTGACGGCTAAATGCTTGCCCCAGTTGGGAGGTGGAGTGGCGTAGGTACCCATGCCTGGCTGATCGCTGTAGGGATTTTGCAGCAGGGTGAGCAACCGATCGATCTCGGAATAATCCTTATTCTGAGCCTTCTCGATCGCGGTCTGCGCCAGATAGTTGCGGAGCACGTACTTGGGGTTGACGCGGTTCATGCGCACCAGGCGGTCCTCATCTCGACTCCTCTCTTCACGCAGCCGACCCTCGTAGCGACGAGCCCACTTGTCGAATGCCTCACGATCCAGGAAAAAGTCGCGGAGCGGTTCATTCAGCGATGCGGACCCGGTCTGAAACAAGCTCAATGCGCGAAAGACGATCGTGTAATCGACATGGTGCAGGTGCATGAGCGCCAAGAGCTCTTGGATCAACGATGCATCCTCCTCTTTCGTCTCGATGAGTCCGAATTTCGCCCGCATCAACTCCATGTATTGTCCTCCGCACAGGGGGGTGTAGCGGTCAAGTGCGGCCTTCAAATCTTCCTTCTCGGCCAACGGGAGCATCGCCTGAGCCAGACAGCTGAGATTCCAGAGACCGATGTAGGGCTGTTGATTGAAGGCATAGCGGCCGTTGTGGTCGGAGTGGTTACAGATGAAACCCGGGTCGTAGTCGTCCATGAACCCGAACGGTCCGCAGTCGAGGGTGATGCCATGGATCGACATATTGTCCGTGTTCATGACTCCGTGCGCCCAGCCAACGGCCTGCCATTGAGCGATCAGTCTCGCTGTACGCTCGACGACCTCGGAGAAGAAACGCGCGTACTTGTCCGAGCCATCCGCCAGGTGGGGAAAGTGGTTCGCAATGACGTAGTCAGCGAGGATTTTGAGCTGCTCGTGCTGCTTACGGTAATAGAAGATCTCAAAGGTGCCGAAGCGCACATGGGACGGCGCCATGCGTACGAGCATCGCGCCGGTTTCAACCTGCTCGCGGTAGACCTTGTGGTCGCTGCCGACAATGCAAAGCGCCCTCGTCGTCGGAATACCCAGCCCATGCATCGCTTCGCTGCAGAGATACTCCCGGATGGTCGAACGCAAAACCGCACGGCCGTCCCCCTCGCGCGAGAACGGCGTAAGCCCCGCCCCTTTCAGTTGCAAATCCCACTTCTCGCCCCTCTCATTCCGCACCTCCCCCAATAGGATTGCGCGCCCGTCTCCCAGCTGCGGGACATACACGCCGAACTGGTGACCTGAATAGAGCATTGCAAGCGGTTCCATGCCCGGCGCCAGCATGCTCCCGCCGAACACGCCGGCAAATTCCGGTCGTTTCGCTTGCTCCGGATCAAGGTCGATCAGTTCTGCTGCCGCGGGATTGAAACTGATGAGATGTGGGGGCGTAACGAAAGAAGTTGGATTCAGCTTGGAGTAGAAGGCTTCGGGCAAGCGGGCGTATGTATTATCGAAGGAGAGGGTTTCCAGCCGGTACTTGGTCATGGATGAAACATATCAGGTCTGTCTCGCTCTATCGACTCCCGCCCTGGATGTCGCGATCGAGCGTAAAGACGAACACCCGTTCGCCGATCTGCACATCAATATCGGTAAAGAGTGCGAGGGTTTTGGCGCCCGTGATTTCGCTCACCTGCTCGCAGAGTTTCTCGCGACCCAGTGCAATCAAGTTCTGCCTCAATCGCTTCACCATTTCGACACCATCAACTGTTTTGGCCAGCTGACGTTCGGCCGGCGTCAGCACCCCCTTGAGCCGGATCACCACGAGATCCCGCACGACGAACGTTTTGACGTCGTCTGGGCCACGCCCCATGAACTCCTGCTCGAATTTGATGATCGCAATCCGAATCGCTCCTTCGATTGCATTTTTGGTTCGTTCACTGTTCATCTCCAGCTCCCTCCTCCGGCAAGGGGGCAATTATAGGAGGAGCCTGCGGAGCACCACAAGGCCAAAGTCACCGGTCTCTTGACCGAACGGGGAGCCGTTGTCGGTCTCCTCAAGGACAGGGTCTGATGGAACTTAGGTATGCCCTGAACTGCATGCTCTTAGTTTTCGATTGTGCTGGATCGCACAGGGTTGAAAGACCAGAGAATGATTTCCGCAACCGTATTCACTCAAATGAATAAAATCGCACTGTTCGCTCGGTGCGGAGTCGCTCTATTTCATTTCCCTTGGAATTTCCCCGAGTAGGACACAATTGGCACACATATCTTTTACCGGTCTAACATGTTGGTTTTATAGTTATGTTTATGACCGACCTCGCTGTCTCCGGCTTGCTAAGTTACGTATTGTAATGGCACCAGATGTGCTTTGGACCATGCGTAACACTTGGGCACAATGAAGTGTTCACGGCTCACAATCGCATCGGACTGAGAGATCGAACTAAGATGAAGGTGTTGAACAGAGCTTTGTGGTTACAGTTAGGTGTACGAGTCGCAGCCGCCAATTCTCGGTATGAACGAGCGCGCCGCCGCCACGAATTCTCCATCAGGAAGAGGGATCTCGAAGAAGTTCCCAAAAAACGGGACAGCCTTGACTCTTCGAAGTAAGATACGAGATAAGTAAGTCCTGTGAATACCCGCTCGATATTGCCCCCTGTCTCTCTGGGGACTGGTGGGACAGGCGAGTTCACCGTAAGCTAGGCGGTAGGGTGCCTGGTTCTGTGAAGGGCCAGTTACAGTACTAGCCAAAGAACATGACCATACAACTGGGCACGTCACCTAACCAGGCTGACGCCTCCACAAGTCTGCAACGGGAACGCCTTCGCTCGAAGGTGGCCCACGCGTCTGAAATTCTCCACGACCAGGGACCGATAACCACGTTCATTCATACCAATCCGTTGCATGGCTTTGAGGATCTTCCGTTCGAACAAGCTGTGGCTGAAGCTGAACGTGTTCTCGGCGGACGAGGATACCTGCCAAACGGGGAGTTTCGCCGTCTCTATCGAAGCGGCCGAATCACGGAGCAGGATGTACGAGAAGCGCTGATTTCCTGCAAGCCCGGCAATGAAGCTCTTGCGACCGCCGTCGAAAGTGATCGGACCATCCACTCGTATAACGTACTGCTCTTGCATCTGCTGTATGGAATAGAGGCACTCGACCCGGTACATTTGCCCTGGCAAGTCTATCGCGCTCAGGCCACGAAGCGGTTCCGAGAGGATCTTCCCGAGGCAACGCGGACGATCCTGTTGGAAAAAGCCAGGACAGGCCTTCGCTTGAGTGTGGATCATATCGGTCGAGAATGGACGCTCTCCGACTGGGTTCAGACTCAACTGAACTTGAATCTTCCCGACCATGTGCGGGAACGGGTCAGCCATGAACTGGACGAGACTCCAGTTTCCTCGCAGGACTCGGAAATTCTCGAACGGAGATTCTCTTCGCTTGAGATTCCTGCGGACCGTCGCGAGGGTTATCGCCGGTGCATCGATCGACACCTCGGCAACATCGGTGTTGTTGCCTCAGAGCACCGAGACGTATTCCATGCCTGTTGGCTGAAGATAGAAAGCGAATGTCTCCGCCGACTCATTCCCCGCCATCTCGGTGTGACTGGAACATTCTCCGGGATCGCTTCCGGATGCGAGCACGATCTCGAGGGCTACGCGGTCACTCATTTGTGGCACGTAGTGCTCGCAGCGCTGAGGCTGGACGATCCGCTCTCCCCCACAAATCCCAAGACCTTGACCCCTGAAGATTGTTCTACTTCACGACTGGACTCACTGCATCGTCGTATCGTTGCGGTCGAAAAGGATGGCGGGTTGGCGCTGCCACTGGCCGAGATGACCCGCGCTACGATCGAAGAAGAGGTTCACTTCATCAGTCGCCGCCGGGAACTACGGCATGTCATTCGGTCGGGTCTTCACAACATCTCAGAGCCTTCGGATGCTCATGTAATGCCACCCCTCACATTGACTGAGGAGGCGGAGACGAAGCTTCGAACACAGCTCCCGCGTGGAATGGGCTACCCAATCGGCCTCATGCGTCTCGCCGTCGAGCTTCGCGTCCGCAAGGGATTCGACTGGCAGATATGGAATGATGTATTCGCTCAGCCGTTGTTCGCCAGTACCTCGCCGGTTGATGACGGAACGTGGCGAAACTTTCTGCGAAGCGAACTCCGAATTCGTCTCACAGAAGACCTCCGGCACGCCTTACAAGAGAAATTCTCCTCGCCGCGTCGTGACCAGCAAGCCGAGACTCTTCGCTTGTTGGTCCTTGACGGCCTCAAAGAAGAAGGGTTGACGCTTCTCGCCTGGGACGCGTTGCAGAACGATGTTGATCATTGGGACGACCCGAATCCGAAAGGGAGCGTGGATCCGGTCGTCGAGGAACGGCTCTGTCGAATCGTGTTGGAAGGCCTCCGGGAGACGGAACTGACCAGACCGTCCTATGACGCGCTTCGACAGTTGATCGACCTTTCTGATCGCACCTCTGTCCGCCGGCAACTCCTTGATGATCTCCATCGTATAGATCCACGACAACACCTGATTGAACAAGCTCAGAAGGATGCGGCCGCTTCCATGAACACATTGGGCGGCAACCCAACCTTGGGTGACCTCCTGCGCGAATTAACTGAATTCGACATCGCGGCCTGGGTAAACCGCTATATGATCAAGTGGTGTGCCGCGTTTCTTGACGAGGGTATCTCAGGCATTCCGATGCCAGGGCGAGAGCAGGGGTTCTTTCTCGCCTGGAAGAGACTGGCCGCCGGGGAGCTCTCATTGGTGTTGAGGCAAATTGACGGTTGGAAAGCGACGGTTCTCGCCTTACCCGATCGAGCAGACGATAGCCTCATTCAGACTCTGAACTCATTGCAGATTGACGATGCTCACCAAATCGACTACATGAGCAGCGCGCTCTTACAGCTATCGGGGTGGACTGCTCTGATTAAGTGGCGCGAACTTCATCCACTGCATGCACATCAACAACGTTACCACATTGACCTGCTTGAATACCTCGCAGTACGTCTCTTTTGCGAGTCGATGCTGATCAAACAAGTATGCGGTCGTGTATGGGGTATCGATGGAACGGTTCAGAGCCTGCACCATTTCCATCGCGACCATCCCTGCGAATTCTACGTTCGGCGTGAACTCCATCGGGGCGGATTATCGGATTTCCTCGAAACCCGAGTCCGCGAGCTGATTCGCACAAATCCACAATGTGCCCGGGAAGACTGGGTTCAGGCGGCTGAAATGATCTGGATCTACCGTGAGGCCACGGCCCCAGTCCACGATCCGATTCACCTGGTGTGCCGTAGCGCCTGGCGCCTGTTTCATCTCGTCCAGTTCCTCGGTCTGTCCCCGGCAGATATTCAAGCCTTCAGTGTGAAAGACACCGATCGATTGATTGCCACGCTCGACGACTTTCCAATTTCTGGGCATGGACCTGTTTGGCAACGGGCCTTTGAACGGCACTATCAGCGGGATCTGCTGAAACATCTCGATGACAATACGCGCAATCTTAATTCGCAAGATGGCCGACCTCATGCGCAGATGGTATTTTGTGTCGACGAACGAGAGGAAAGCATCCGGCGGCACATCGAAGCGATAGACCCGGCCTATGAGACGTTCGGCACGGCCGGATTCTTCGGTGTTGTGATGAACTATACTGGCCTCGCCGACCATGGCAGCACGCCGCTCTGCCCTGTCGTCATTACTCCCAGCCACCGTGTGCTCGAAACGCCGACGGAGGACCAAGTTGCGCGAGGCAACCATTCGGCACACCGCTCGAAGTGGATTCTGCTCATGGAACAGCTGTTCGTACTGCTCAAAGGTAATGTGGTGACGTCCTATCTCGTCATCGACGTCACTGCGCCTCTTATGGGGATTATCCTGATTGGAAAAACTCTCCTGCCGAGACGTTTCGCTCACCTCGTTGACCGGCTCCATCATTGGTTCGTCCCGCCGGTCAGGACCTCACTCACGATGGATGCGCTGAACGTGCCCGACGCATCCCAGCCACAGACGCAGCAGCTTGGATTTGCATTGGATCAACAAATCCGCATCGTAGAAGGACAGCTGCGAGTGATCGGCCTCACCAAGGGATTCGCCCGCTTGGTGGTCTTCCTTGGCCATGGATCGACGAGCCAAAATAACCCGCACGAGTCGGCATACGATTGCGGAGCCTGTGGCGGTAAGCACGGGGGGCCTAACGCCCGCGCTCTGGCCACCATGGCGAACAAGCCGGAAGTGCGATTCGCGTTGCGCGAGCGCGGCATCGATATTCCCGGCGATACGTATTTCATCGGCGCCGTACACAACACCGCATCGGATGGGATCACGTTCTTGGAAACCGAACGGATTCCGTCGTCGCACCGCGAGGAATATGCCCGCCTCGTTCGGGACCTCGACGAAGCCCGCGCCTTGAATTCCAAGGAACGGTGCCGGATCCTGCCGAGGGCTCCAAAAAGCGCGCCGCCTCTGCAGGCGCTTCGCCATATGGAGCAGCGGTCCCTCGACTTCAGCCAGGTGTACGCAGAGTGGGGCCATGCGACCAACGCGTCCGCGGTTGTCGGCCGTCGCGTGTTGTCCAAGGGACTCTTCCTGGACCGCCGCACCTTCTTGCAATCGTACGATCCCTACCAAGATCCCGAAGGAACCATTCTCGAGGGCATTCTCACCGCTGTGGGACCGGTCATTGCAGGCATTGGACTGGAATACTATTTCTCCCGCGTCGACAACTTGCGCTATGGAAGCGGGACCAAGATACTGCACAACGTGAGCGGACTCGTGGGCGTGATGACTGGGGCCGAGAGCGACCTTCGCACCGGCCTGCCATTTCAAATGATCTGGGTGCATGAGCCCATGCGCCTGACCTTCGTCGTGGAGTGCCTTCCCGCCATCATCAGCCGCATCGTTCAGCGGCACCGTGCGCTTCAGAAACTCTTCGACAATACATGGTTGCACCTCATTGTCCTGGACATCGGTACCGGACAGTTTCTTCGTTACCAGGGAAAGGGACAATGGTCGTCCGTTTCGATGAGTCAACCGGCTGGCGTCACCTAGGAGTCTGTCCCAGTATTACCATCCAACTGCGGCAGACCAGTTGTCGATATCTGCGTCGTTCTCAGCCCCAAGAAATCCTTGGTATATGGCAGTGAATACGTGTCCGGTTTCTTGCAACCTGCGGCCTTGCATCTGCCGGCTTTCATTCGCCTCGCAAAGACGACGGACAACGCCCATGTGAAGTCTTTCGTGCGATGGTTCGACGGGTATGCCTCACTGCGTCCGGGTAGTGTCACTGCATGAAACTCAGGAGCGGGTCGAGATCTGGCATCGAGAATACTGAGGGTCGGCCTCATCGGTTCCCCCAGAATCGCACGCCAGAAGAATTCGTCAGGTACCCATGCGGAGGATCATCTTCGTGAGCCCGTGATCACCATTGGAGACTCGTCTAAAGTTGCCCCACGCATCCATTCGATTGCTGAATGGATGAAACCACCTATGTGGGTAATGAGGTACGGCGGATATGAGCGATATGTAACCGTGCGGGCAGTGCCGTATCGCTCTATTTGAAGGTGCTTACTTTTATCTCAGCTCTTACCATTACGATT
>Ga0187894_10000327_pt1 | contig 64442 bp, 50 predicted proteins | sample GBC1701081metaG_FD_136650 | JGI IMG/M metagenome (GOLD analysis project Ga0187894, IMG submission 136650) | White microbial mat communities from a lava cave in the Kipuka Kanohina Cave System on the Island of Hawaii, USA - GBC170108-1 metaG ... | reverse complement strand
CTCGGCCCAGCGCGCCGGCGGCGGGCGGGGATTGCGGATCGGCCTCGGGGAGCGGTGTGCGCCCGCGCGGGGCGGCCACGGCCAAGTCCGGGATTCCGTCGCCGTCGATGTCGCCGATCGAGGCGGCGACCCAGCCGAAGAGGTCGTTGGCCTCGGGGCCGACGACGGATAGAAGTTCCGCGCCGCCCGTTCCGGAGACCACGACCACGCGGCCCCAGACGGGCTCATCCACGCTGCCGCGGACCTGTCGGATGACAGTGTCCGGCACACCATCGCGATCAAGGTCAAAGGGCGGCGGTGACTGGGCCGAAACGCCCGCGCCGAGGACGCCGAGCGCGATCACGCCGCTGCAGACCGAACGAGTCAGTCCGGCGCGACGAGTCCATCGATCGTGAGAATGGGGACTTTCGGGAGCGCGGAACATCGGAGCCTCCTTCGGGTGTGAAGTCCGAAAGCCGCAGGCTCAATTCGAGTCGAGCCGCGGCGCAACGTCGCACATCACTGCTGCTGCGGGCGAGCGCGTCAACCGCAGAACCCAAGAACGTCGAATCTGTGGGCCTGACCCCCCGGTTTGCGTCGAATCTGTGGGTGTCGGGCGCGAACGGTCGGCTCGATGCGCGATTCAGATGCCAGAAGCCCGGCGTAGCGCGGCTCGCGATCCGTGATGTCAGCTCGGGCGCGCCTGCCGCAATAAGCTGTGCGCGTGGCTCTCTCGTCGCAGCGGCTGGAAGCGCTTCGGCACATGGCGGTGAAGGAGCGGCGCGCGCGGTGGTGGCGGCCGGTGTGGGCGGGGGGGGTGCTGGCGGTCGTGCTTTGCGGGACGCTGCTGCTGGGCGGCGCGTGGCTGCTGGCGCGCGGCGAGCCGGCGTGGTGGGCGGCGCTCGATCCCGGCGCGCCCGACGCGAAGTCGCGCGCCGAGGCGCTGGAGCAGGGTGTGGTGTCGGCGATTCATCGCGCGCGGGAACGCGGCGAGACCTGGACGGTCGAGGTGCGCGACCGTGATGCGACGGCGTGGCTCGTGCACCGGTTCCCGCGGTGGCTGGCCAACCGGGGGCGGTCGATGCCGCGGGGCGTGAGCCAGCTGCGGGTCTCGTTTGGCGCCGGCGAAGTCGTCGTCGGCGCTGCGGTAGCGCGGGAGACGGGGGGTTGGCTCGGGCCGCGGGTGGTGGCTCTGCGGGCGCGCCCCGTGCTGCGAGATTCGGGGGCTGTGACGATCCAAGGGGCCAGCGTGGAAGTCGGCAGTGTCGCGCTGCCGGCGTCGGATGGGGCCGCGTCACTTGGCGAATGGATTCCGGAAGGGGCGATCGAGGATGAGATGCGCCGGAGGATCGAGATGGCGCTCTCGGGCGAGGCGCCGGCGCTGGAGCGGGCCTCCATCCAGCTTGAGGACGGGCGCGTGATCCGGGTCGTGGCGATCGAACTGGCGCCGGGGCGAGCGCGGATCACGTGCGTGAATGAGTGACAACTTCAGATCGCTGACAGGAGCGAGTCGGCCAGCGCATGGCCAACGCAGGTCAGCACGATCAGGCCGCCGTGACGGAGTTCGATCACGACGGGCGAATCGACGGCGGCGATCGTGAGATCGTGCTCGGGTCCGCAGGCGCCGCCCAGGATTCCGGCGGCGATGATGGACACGAGGTGGCGCTGGCGCGAGAGGAGTCCGAGTGGGTCGCGCCCGTTCTGATGGAGTGCGGCATCGGCGTCGACTTCGGCCCAGTCTTCATCTGCGGCAAGGTCGAAGGCGAGCAGGTCCAGGAGCGGGCGCCAGCGCGCCACCGGGATGAGCTGGAATTCGGTGGCGTGGGCGCGGTGGAGGATGTGCTCGGGTGCCTTGCACAGACGTTCGGCGGGGATTGTGACCAACTGGTCACAGCCATGCTGCGCGCCGGGGGCGACCGCGAGGGCGATGCGACGGACGGCGCCATCCTGAGCGCCGCGAGCGGGCGCGGGCGGGTTGAGCGTGAAGCGAACGAAGTCGCCTTCGGGTCGAGCGATGATGCCGTGGCCGGCCAGGGCACGGACCGCGTCGGCGTAGGGGAGAAACTCCACCGCGACCTCGATAGCCGGGTGGGCCGCCGGTGGGCGGGCCCGGCCGCGGACGAATGTACCCACGAGCGCCCGCGGCTGGCAAGGAGACGCGGCGTGTTTGATCGTGGGGGAATGACCGCTGATACTGGCGGAGGTGGGCCAGCAAAAGGGGAAGGGAACGGGCGACGCGGCGGGCGTTGAGAGCGCGCGGACCGTGGACCTGCGCGCCCTGGGAACGGAAGAGCGGGATGCCGCGATCGACCGGGCGGCAGGGGCGCTGAACGATGGGGCGCTGGTCGGCTTGCCGACGGAAACGGTGTATGGCGTAGCGGGGTCCGCGGCTGCCGAGGCGGTGCTCGAGCGGCTGTGGCGGGCGGTTCAGCCGGCGGGCGCGCGAGCGGGGCCGCGGCCGGCGCTGGCGTGGCACCTGCCGACTCCGGCGCGCGCCATCGAGGCGCTGGGGCTGGGCACGGATCGAATTGCGCAGCGACGCGCGATCGAGCGGCTGGCGCCCGGGCCGGTGACCTTCGCGATGGTTGCGGATGGCGAAGAGCTGGATCGGCTGTGCCGGCGCACGGGGGCGGTGCGCGGCGCGTTCGAAGACTCGAAGGAGGCGCTGGTGCGCATCCCCGCGCAGGCGACGGCGCGGGCTCTGCTCGGGCGGACAACGGTCCCGCTGGTGGTCGCGGCGGTGAGGAACGCGGGCGCGCCGGCGCGAACGGCGCGCGAGGCGGCGGCCGCGCTGCGGGCCGCCGGGCACGCCGCGGAGATTGATTCGATGCTCGAAGACGGGAGCGCCGCGCTGGGCAAGCAATCGACACTGGTGCGTCTGGGGCGAGAAGGATCGATCGAAGTGGCGCGCGAGGGCGCACTGGAGGGGCGGTACATCCGCAAGCGGCTGGAGCGGGTGATTCTGTTCGTGTGCTCGGGGAACACGTGTCGCAGCCCGATGGCGGCGGCAATCGCGCGACACCAGCTCGCGGGGCCGGAAGCCGGCGCCGACGAGCCGGGCGCGATCGCGACGCGAGTCGGCTCCGCCGGGACGTCCGCCGATGAGCGCGGGACGACCACGCCGGAATCGATCGAGGCGCTGCGGGCGCTGGGAGTCGAGATGCGGGCGCACCCTTCGCGGGCGCTGACGCGCGAGCAGATCAGCGAGGCGGAGGTGATCTACGCGATGACCCGCTCGCACGCGGACGCGGTGCTGGCGATGGATCCATCGGCGGCGGATCGGGTGATGCTGCTCGATCCCGACGGAAGCGACATCGCGGACCCGATCGGGCAGGGAGCGCGCGTGTATGAGGAGACGGCGCGGCACCTGTACGAAGCGGTTCGGCGCAGGCTGGCGGAACTGAACGGGCGAGAAGCCGGCCAGATATAGAATCCAGGCGTGGGCACAAGGTTGGCGATCGGCGCGGATCACCGGGGGGCGGAGGCCGCGGGGCGGCTGGCCGAACGGCTGCGCCAGATGGGGTGCGCCGTCGATGTGATCTGCCCGCACCCGGGCGAGGCCTGCGACTATCCGGAGCCGGCGTGGCAGGTGGGCACGGGCGTGGCGCATGGACGGTATGACATGGGAGTGCTGATCTGCGGCACGGGTGTCGGCATGTGCATGGCCGCGAACAAGATCAAGGGCGTGCGTGCGGCCTCGGTGCACGACGAGATCACGGCCGAGATCAGCCGGGCACACACCGATGCCAACGTGATCTGCGTCTCGGCGGATCTTCTGGGGCTGCGCCTGATCGAAAAGATCATCGAGTTGTGGCTCAAGACGCCGTTTGAGGGCGGGAGGCACGCGCGCCGGGTTCGGAAGCTCCGCGCGATTGAAGAGGGTCGCGACCCGAGCACCGAGCCGAACGGGGCGTGACGGAATGCCTACCGGCCGGGCTCGCCCGACAAGCGCTCAAGGGCCGTAAGACGCTCGCGGCACGGCGGGCAGAGGCGAAGTTCGGGGGACAAAAGAAGACGGCGGCACTCGCGCCGGATGGTCTGGGTGCGCGAGCCGTCGCGGTTCTGGTGCTGGAGGATCTCGAGCATGCGGGTCCAGCAGTGAAAGTAATCGGCGGAGCGCTCGCCGGCGGCCTCGAGCGCGGCGGCGAGGTCGCGGAATCGAGAGAAGGCGCCGGCGTCGTCGCCGGTGAGCATGAGCGCTTCGGCGAGGCCGAGGCGCGCGGAGCGCCAGCCGGGCTCGGCGGAGAGCACTTGATCAAAGTCGCGCGCGGCGGAGGGGGCATCGTGCAACGAGAGATGGGCCCAGCCGCGACGGATCCGGTCATCGGAGTTGTCCGGGTTCAGGCGCACGGCGGTGTCGATCCGGGTGAGAAGTAGTTCGTATCGAGCGCGGTCGCCGGGCGCGGGGGGCGACCAATCGCGAGGGCCGAGCGTGAGCGGCTCGATCTGCCGCCACGCGTGATCCGCGTAGAGACGGACGAGGCGCGCGCCCTCGCCTGCGGCTCGGGATTCGAGCCGTTGAGCCGCGAGGGCGGCGAACTCGCTCTGACCCGTCGCGAGACAACCAAGCAGGAGCGCGCGAGCAGCATCGGGAACAGGATCCTCGTCGGGCGCGCTCGGCGCGCGCGAACCGAGGGTCGCGAGCAGAGATTCGGCGGCGGCGCGGGGGTCCTGACCCAGCGAGAGGCGCGCCTGCGCAATCGCGAATTGAATCTGCGCGTGGTCGCGTGGATGAGCGACCGGATCAACATGGCGGGCGGCCTCGGCGGCGGCACTCAACAACGAATCGGCCTGCGCGCGGACCGACATTTTCTCGGGGGGCTCGAGAGCCGGATCGGACTGAAGCGCGACGAGAGAGGCCGACCAGCAGAGGGCGGTGGCGACCCGCGCGCGGCGAGCGGGTTCTGATTCTTCCATGAGCGATGCAACAAGATCGGCCTCGCGAGCGGCCTCGGCTGCGGCGCGCACGCCTTCGAGCGTCGGGGGTTGGGACTGCGCGGTTCGCACGAGGACATCGATCAAGGCGAGGCGCCAGGCATCCTGCTCTGGGAACCGGAGCTGGCTCGCGGCAGCGCGGCGGAGCGCCCTGAGGTAGAAGTCGAGCGATCCGGGCCGCGCTCCGATGAGCCGGACGGCGGCGGCGCAGGCGAGCGAGAGCGCGCCGGGCGCGCGCGGGTCATCCGGGAACTGCTCAACAAATCTCTCAAAGCCGGTCACCGACGCTTCGAGACTTTCAGGGCTCTCAGATCGCGCGTGGAGGAGGGCGAGTTCGAGGCTCGCATCGGCGACCACCACGCGAGACGGGGCTGGGTCCCGATAGAGCGACTCCCGAAGATCCGCGATCGCGCTGGCGAGATCACTCGGCGCGGTAGAGACCGCGCGCGCCACCAGCGCCACGGGGGCGAGAGTCTTGCGCGGGTCATCGGCCTCAACTCCCGGCGCGAGACGGCGGTAGACGTGCGAGCGCCAGACGATCGGGTCGATGCCGTCCGGCGCGCGGTCGAGCAGCTCGGAGAAGCAGGCGAAGGCGAAGTCGAGTGCGGCGCGGCGGGGCGGCTCTTCGCGGAGCGCCTCGCCGATGAGGCGCCCGAGTCGCAGTTGAGTCTGGGCCGCGAGGAGTTCCAGGCGCGGCTCCGGGCGAGCGCCATCGACCAGGAACGGGGGACGTGCGAGCGCCTGATCGAGCGAATCGCGCGCGGTGAGCGGGCCGCGAGCGGCGGCCAACGCGAGCGCGGCGCCCAGCGCGGCCTCGGCGGCGACTTCGGTGAAGAGCCGGGGCGCGACGCCGCGGCCGCTGACTGCCTGCCGCGCCGAGGCGAACGACTCGAGGGCGGATGCGGGGCTGCCCTCGGCGAGCGCGGCGTGCCCGAGCACAAGAAATCGTTCGGACTCGGCCCATTCCGAGACCGGCTCGGCGGATTGAGCCATCGCGATCGCGGCCCGAGCGAGCGCTGATCGCTGCTCCCGTCGTGGCTCGGCGGCGGCGAGGATGTCGGCCGCGCGCGCGGCTCGCAGGGGCAGCGTGACCTGGCGCGCGTGGAGGAGCGGGAGGAGGGATTCATCCTGCTCGGGCGCTCCCCCGGTCGGCGCGGCGCGGTCGGCGCGATCGATCGCGCGATCGATCGCCACGCGCGCGACGGCCGCGAGCGCGGCCACGGAGCGCGATGCGACGCGAGCGCCCAGACGATGGTCGGAATCGGGCCATCCGACCAGCACCATGCGAGATTCGGCGATGCGCTCGCCCCAGTCGGCCCAGGCCTCGACGGCGTCGACAATGCGCGAGCAAGACTCGACAGTGGCGGCTTGGACATCCAGCGCCGCGAGCACGGCGACGGTGTCCGGGGGCGGCGTCTCGATCTCGGTGAGCGCCGCGGGCGGACGAGCCGAGCGCAGAGAAGGATCGGCCTGGTCGATCAGGCGCGCCAGCGCCGCGTGGGCGGCGGCGCTGCCGCGAGGGGCCGAAGCCTCGGGCGACTGCGCGGGTGAGGCCGGTGCGCCGATGCAGCAAAGCAGGATCGGAATGACCGCCTGTCGAATCATGGCATGGGATTGGCGAACTGGATCGAAGTCCAGCCGGCGCGCCGCAGCGCGTTGAAGGCGGCCAGCGCGTGCTCCCAGCGCACATCGGGCGCCGCGCGGATGATGAAGCGCTGATCGGAGGCGAAGTCGTCGCGACGGTCGCCGGCGCCCCGGCGCAGGTCTTCGGCGGTGAGTGTTCCGGAGAGAAGAGGCGAATCGGTGCTCAGCGAGAAATCGGCCGGGCCGTCGCCGCTGGAGCGCACGACGATGACGACGGGCGTGGGCGGGAGCGAAAAAGGATCGGGCTCGCGGTCCGTCGCCCGGCCGCTCAGGTGCGCGGGCAATGCGTGCGGGATCGATTCTTCGCGACGGGTGAACTGTGCCGTGAGCAGGAAGTAGGTCATGAGGAGGAATACCACGTCGATCATGGCGGTGATGTTCAGCGCGAGCACGGCGTGCGAGGGGGTTCGGCGCCGGCGCCTGGGCTCTTGATCCGGCCCGAGGGATCGGATCGCGGCGATCGTCGAAGTGGGCACGGCGCTCACGGCACAGGTCCCCGCGGAGGAGCGCCGGGCGCAACCATGAGTTCGACGCGGCGGATGCCCGCGAGTACGGCGGCCTGCATCGCCGGGTGGACGGCGGCGTAGGGCTCGGTGCGCGCGGCGCGGAGGAGGACCCACGCTCCGGGCTGTCGCTCGCGCGCTTCGCGCAGAACGGACGCGAGGCTCAGGATGCCGTCCGCCGTGTCGGCGAAGGAACGATCGCCGAGGCGGTAGGCGCCGCCGAGCGCCACGCGGCTGTCGCGCGGCACGACGTTGACGATGAGGCGCGCTTCGGCGCCAAGGGCGGCGGAGTCGGCGTCGGCGAGACGCGGCAGGGTCATCTCGACGGCGCGCTCGCGGCTCAGGTGGCTCACCACCATGAAGAAGACGACAAGCAGGAACACCACGTCCACCATCGGCGTGAGGTTGGGCAGCAGGCCGGGGCTTCGGCGGGTGGGCGTCATGCGGCGCGGATCGGTCGGCGGGGCGGGCGGATGGACCCTTCAGAGCGCCTTGCCCGGTGCGGAACCATCGGGCTGGAAACGGTCGAGCACATCTTCTGTGAGTTGCCAGGCGCGGGCGGCGTGGCCGTCGATGGTGGTGCGGAGCAGGCCGTAGCCCGCGAGCGCTGGGATGGCGACCACCAGGCCCCAGAAGGTGGTGATGAGCGCGGTGCCGATGCCCGCGGCGAGCGACACGGGGTCCGGCGTGCCGCCGGAAGAAACGATCTCGCGAAACGCGAGGATGATGCCGTAAACGGTGCCGAAGAGGCCGACCATCGGTGCAACGGTGCCGATGACGTTCAGAGGCTCGATGCGGCGCATGCGCTGGAGGGCTGCATCATCGGCGGCGGCCTGCGCCGCGCGCAGCATCGCCGCGCGGCCGCCCGGCGCGTGTGCGAGCGCCGAGCGGAACACGACCCCGAGAATGGAGCGGTCGGCGCTGGCGGCCTGGAGGGCCGGATCGAGGGCGCGGGCCTCGATGGAACGCCGGATTTCCTGCTCGAGCGACGGGGGGAGTTCGGCGGTCTTGCGGCTTTCCCACGCGCGGGCGACCATGAGACCGAGGCTCACGACCGACATCGCCATGAGCACCCAGACGATGCCGCTGCCCAGCCACTCGACTCGTCTTGTGACCGGGTGGCGCTGAACGAAGAACACCTCGGCGAGGGGCGTGATCGTCGTGCCCTCGGGAAGGTCCGACGGCTGGGCGCGGGCCGGGGCCGCGCCGAGCGACACAACGATGGTCAGCGCGGCGCACCAGGTCAGCAGGAAGCGAAACCGCGCGGCGGAGTGCGCTGAACCCCGCGACGCGAAAGGCGGGGATGCAGTGACTCCGAGGGATCGTGGGTGGGTCATGGTGAGGTGGCGCCTTTGCGTGGGGGCTCTCGATCTTCGAGTCCGAGATCGCCGCGGGACAGAAACTTGTAACCCTGATCGCCGCCGTGCGCGGCGCCGATGGCCTGGAGGATGCCCGCGGGGTCTTCGTCGAGGAACTGGACGGTCTTGATGAGCGTGCGGCGGCGGCCGGTTCGGTCGCGCGGGTTGAGGGCATCGACCTGGGCGAGTATGCCGGCCTTGTCGGGCTCCCAGACACCCAGGCCCGTGATGACGTTGGAGAGCAGGAAGATCACATCAGGCTGGAACTTGAGCGCGTAGGTGAGCGCGGGGACGGGGTTGCTGCGGCCGCCGGGGCTGTTGCGCCCGGCCCAGAGCAGAACGGCCTCCACATTCTCGCGCGTGGCGCGCACGAGGCGCGCGGTCTTGAGCGCGCCCGGGGGGTCGGCGGGGTGGGGCGCGGGTTCGTGTTCCTTCACTCCGAAGAAGATGATTTGAAACTGCTGCACCGGCGCGAGTCGGCGAACCGAGCGCGAGAGTTCCTGGAGCACGACGGGAAGCGTGCTGACCATCGAGCCGGAAGCATCCACAACGTAGACGATCTTGGAGGCGTTGGACGCGCCGTGCCCGGCGAAGCGCACTTCCGGCAAGCGGCGCTCGGCGATCAACGCGCGCCGCTCGGCGAGTTCGGATTCATCCGGCGACTGGGCGACGGGCGCCGGGGCCAGGCGTGACACGAGTTCGCTCAACGTCGGGGTGTCCGGAGGGAGGGGCAGTGCCGCGGGCTTCGGCTCCGCCGGTCGGTCGCGCGCCTTCTGGTCGCGATCCGGGGCGCGGAGGTCGAGCGCGCCGACTCCCGCGGGCCCGGGGTCGTCGAACGAGGCGACGATCGGGATGCCGGGCGGCGGCGGAAGGGCGACGCTCCAGACCACGAAAAACGCCGAGATAATGATCGCGCCGTGGAGCAACGCGGAAGCGCCCCACGGGGCCGCCCATGCGAGGCGCTCGCGCCACGGGAATGATGCGAGCCCTCGCGCTGCCGTCGGCGTATTGGTGTGGCGCATCATGAAGCTCGGACGCTCACGATCGCGCCCGGGCCATCAGAGCGGCGCGCCGGGCGATGCCCGAGCGGGCTCAGGCGGGTTTGGCTGGAGCGTCGGCGCGCTTGCCGCCCGGGCGAGTGAAGAGTATTCGATCGAGGCTGAGCGCGCCGGGTCCGCTCAGGAAGACCGCCAGCGCCATGAGCAAGACCACGGACTGGAACATCAGCGGAGTCCAAGCCAGAACCCAGCCCGTTGGATCGGACAGCTGGTGAGCGGGAAGGAACCCAATGAACGCCTGCCCCGACACGACGGCCGGGCCGATCACGGTGAGCGCGAGCGAGAAGGCGCGGTAGGCGGCGAGGGCGAGGGCGCTGAGGCGCGTGAGAAAGCCGAGGAGCACGAACGCGCCGCCGAGGAATTCGGCGAGCGCGGCGGACCAGGAGATGACTTTCATCGCGCCGGGAGTCGAGAGTGCCGAGGGCCAGAGGCGCTGCGCGCCGCCTTCGAGATTCCCGGCCTGGTAGAGGATGATCGCGGTGGCGTAGACGCGCGCGGCTTCGATGGGCTCGGGGAAATCTTCGGCGGTGTAGCGCGCGGGGCCCGAAGCCGGCGCGGGGGCCGCGGGCGGCGATTCGCTCGGAGTGGTGGTCTCTGATGAAGGTTGCGCGGGCGACGCATCGGCGCTCTGCGGCGGGCGCGTCGTGGGGAGCAGGCCGAGGTTGGCGAGGATGGCAGCGCGCTCGCCTGAGTAAGGATCGGAATAGAAGACCTTTCCGGCGCCGGCCCATAGAAAGACGGCGCCGAGGCCCAGACGGATCAGGAGCGGCGAAACGTTGAGCGCGAGCGAGTTTCGAAGTGTCATGCGCGGCACCCGGCGGGAAGACTGGGCCAGCGTCCGACCTCGCGCATCGTACCCGGAGACGGTGTGGGCTGCGCCGCGCGAGGTTCGTGAACGCGTGCGCTCGTAGAATCCTCCGTCCGTGGTCCGGGGCGGGCGTGGCGGAACTGGCAGACGCGCGGGACTTAGGATCCCGTGTCCGCAAGGACTTGCAGGTTCGACCCCTGCCGCCCGCATTGGTTTCTGGATCGCGCTCCCGACCGAATGTTCAAGACAAACCCTGTTGACTCGCGCTGCCGGGGCGAACCAGGCCGCGGGGCGTGCGAACAGCCATTGACCAGGGCTGTCCGCCGGGTCTGCCGCGCTTGCCCTCCCCGCCCCGTTTTCGGTCCGATTGAGGGGTCCGGAGCGCCGGAGCTGGTTCGGGTCCGCGGCAGGTGTATGTTTAGTGACTGACGCGGCGGACCGATCCGGCCAAGGCCGGGCGGGGACTGGGAGAGAGGCTGGCATGCGAGGTTCGTGGGCGGTCGGGTTGGGGGCTGGATTGGCCAGCCTCGTCGTGGTGGTCGGCGTCCTGCTGGTCTGCGCCGGACCGGGGCGTGAGACTTGGTGCGCGCCGACGGCGGCGCTACTTGCCGCGGGGAACAACGACGAACCGGTGATCGACGTCGGTACGGAACCGATCGTCATCGATCCCGCCGTTGAGGCGCTGGTTCCGCTGATAGGCCGCGCGACGCTCGAGGCGCTTCCGGAGGGCGATCTGGAATGGGTCGTTCGGCGTGCGATGAGCATCTCGGCGGGCGCGCCGCGAGTGGCCGTCTGCTTCGACGATGAAGTGGATGAGGCGACGATTCGCGCGATCAACCTGCTGCACGGGAGCGATGAGCGCTACTACCAGGACGCACGATGGGCGAGCACGGCGACCAACGGCGCCACCGGTTCCACAGGCACGCCGATCATTCTGACGTACTCGTTTGTTCCGGACGGGACGGCGATTCCCGGTTCGATCGGCGAGACGCCGTCGCCGAGCGATCTGTTCGCGTTTCTCAACGGCATCTACGGGAGCCCCGCCGTCTGGCAGCCGCTGTACGCGCAGGTGTTTGCGCGCTGGTCGGAGTTGTGCGGGATCGACTACGTGTTTCAGCCGACCGATGACGGCGCGGGTTTCCCGAACTCGGCAGGCGCCCTGGGCGTGCGCGGGGACCTGCGCATGGCGGGGCACCCCATCACCGGCGGAGGAGTGTCTTCCGGCGTCCTCGCGTACAACCATTTCCCCAACGGCGGGGACATGGTGATCGACACGAGTGACGCGTTCTATCAGAACACGGCGAACGATTCGCGAGCGCTGCGCAACGTCTTGTCGCATGAGCACGGTCACGGGATGGGCCAGCGGCACGTGTGCCCCATTGTCCGGCGCAAGCTGATGGAGCCGACGGTCACGGTTCTCTACGACGGGCCGAGGCACGACGATGTGCGCAACGCGCAGCGGTACTACGGCGATCCGAGCGAGCCGGACGATTCAATTGCGACGGCGGTGAACCTAGGGAATGTCAGTGTGGGCACGGTGATCGAGCGCGGCCTGTTGCCGACCTCCTATCCGGAGCATCCGATCTCGGTGCTGAGCGTCGACGCGGACGGCGAGACGGACTACTGCCGCATCACGACGACGGAGGCGCTGCGGCTTACCGTGACGGTGACGCCGGTCGGCGTCACGTACGACGACGCGGTGCAGTCTTGCGCGGGGCAGGCGTCATCGTGCTGCCGCGACACGTTCCGAGACAGCCTCGTCGAGGCGAACCTCGCGGTGCGTGTGTGGGGCCCGCCGAACGGGTTGGTGATGTTCGCACAGGCGCAGGCAAACCCCGTCGGGATGCCTGAGACGATCGCCGATCTGCTCCTCTCAAACCCGGAGAACTACTACATCCAGGTGTACGAGACGAGCGTGCCGACGCAGACGCAGATGTATCGCGTGAGCATCAGCGCCGGGCCGGCATCGCTCCCGCTGAAAGTGTCGCTGCCGAGCCCGGCGCCGACGTTGCTGCCCGAGGAGACTCCGACGAACTTCTCGGTGACGATCGCGCCGGGCGGCGACACGCTTGTGCCGGGGAGCGCGGTCCTGTGGTACTCGTACGGCGGAGGATCGTTCCAGAGCGCGCCGCTGGTGTTTGTCTCGGGATCGACGTGGACGGCGACGTTGCCGGCCGCGGAGTGCGACGACGACCCCGAGTTCTATGTTTTGGCCGAGGGGACGACGACGGGAGTGGTGACCGCTCCAGCGGGCGGCGAGAGCGCGCCGTTCCTGGCGAAGGTTGGCGCGGCGGTGACGGTGGCTTCGTACAACTTTGAGATGGCGGCGGGATGGACGACGAGCAACGACGGGTTCCTGATTGACGGGGGTTGGGACCGCGGCATCCCCGTTTACTGCGCCAGGGGCGACCCGCCGGATGACTTTGACGGTTCAGGTCAGTGCTTCCTGACGGATAATGGGGCGCAGGCGGATTGCAACACCGATGTGGACGGCGGCTCGACCACGCTGACGTCTCCGGTGATCGACCTGACAGGCGTGCTCGATCCGGTGGTCTCGTACGCGCGGTGGTACAGCAATGTGGAGGGGGCGACGCCGCAGACCAAGATCCTTGAGGTCGAAGTCTCCTCCAACGGCGGCTCATCCTGGGTGGATCTGGAAACGGTCGGGCCAAGCCTGGCATCGGCGAACCCCGAGGTGGCGGGAGAGTGGTTCTACAAGTCCTTCGCGCTGACCGGGGTGATTCCGATCACAAGTCAGTTCAGGATCCGCTTCATCGCGTCGGATCCGGATCCGGGGTCGGTGGTGGAGGCCGCGATCGATGCGGTGAGCATCACGGGGCGCACCTGTGCTGCGCCGCCGGTGGAATGCCCCGGCGATGCGGACGGGAACCTGGTCGTGGATTTCAATGACGTGCTGGCGGTGCTGGCCAACTACGGCGGGTCCGGCCCGCTGGGCGATTCGAACGGGAGCGGCGTTGTAGATTTCAATGATGTGCTGTCGTCGCTGGCGAACTTCGGCGCGAACTGCCTTTAAGCGCGCAGCGATTGGCGCGATTCCACTCAGGAATACCCATGAACATGCGTGCTCGGAGGGCGTCGACCCAACCCGCTCTCCCACGAATCGAGACCGCACTCTGGGCAGCGCCCGTTGCTGCGCACGGTCGCACCGGAGAGGTCGTAGCCGCACCGTCCGCATTGGCCAGGGATCGCACGAGGAAGGACACGGACGGTGAAGCGGGCCGCGAAGAACGCGCACAGCGCAACGATCACGCGCTCCGTGACCGGTCCTGAGAGGAACGCAAGTATCAGGAGCGATGCCGCGATGGAGAGCGCCGCGCCTGCCGCGCCCGCGGCAAGAGGCACGAGCCTTGCCCCGGCGGCACGGTTCAAGTGCCTGCGTGGTTCCACCACGTGAAGGGTCATGGCGCCGATCACGGCCGCGAGCACCGGCAGCACCAAAAGGAACATGGCCGTGCCGATCTTGGCGCGCGGGACGGGATCAAAGCCCGACGGAAGGTGCGCGAACGCCCAAGCCGTAAGGGTGAGTTGGACGAGGGCGAATCCGAGGAAGTACCACCTCAATCGAAGGGCCCCTATTCACCAAGACTGAGCTCGCACATCAGAAGCCCACATAGACCCGTGGCGGTGGAGGATTGATTGCCTGGCGCACACGAGTGAACGGATCGAGGTATCGCGCCCGGGCGCCCGCGTACCAAGCGCGACGGTCCAGCGTCGAGAGGGAGGCCAACACCCCAATCAACGCGAGGAATAGCGACGCGATGAGCAGGGCGGCGCGCTTGGTCCGCGAATGGATCGCAGCCAGACCAATCGGGCAATCACGAGTGATCAATGTGCCGTCGGCGCGCCGGTGAAAAATGATGCACACGCGCTCGCCGCGAGCCTTCAATTCCTCACGTTGCTGAAGGAACGCCTCCGCCTCGTCGCGCGACAACGCGGAGATGTTGTGCACATCGAGGCTGCAAAGGGAGCAGCGGCGGACGCGGTCGTCGCCGGTCATGTCCTCCCAGCGGGCGGGGCATGGCGAGGCGATTCTCACTTGCTCGAGGAGGCCCAAGGGGATTGTCCGCGACATGGCGGGTCTCCGAAGTCTGGCGATGAGAGAGCAGACGCCGAAGGTCGCGAGTGGTTCCCGAGTCCCGGCAACAAGTGACCGGACACGGCCGATGATCGGGGAGGCCCCGAACCCCCGCGAATCCGGCCCATAGAATCCACCACGCATGCCCGAGAGCACCGACATCGAAACCGAAGGCGGATCGCTCCCGCGTTCGGGCGCGGCGGCCTCGACCCTGGGGGGCGAGGTGGACGCCACGCTGTACCTGCACCCGCAGACACTGGCGCGCCTGGGCACGTTTGAGCTGCGGGCCAAGATGATCGTCGAGGGCGTGATGAGCGGGATGCACCGCTCGCCCTACAAAGGCTTTTCGGTGGAGTTCGCGCAGCACCGGCCCTACGCCGCGGGCGACGACATCCGGCACATGGACTGGAAGGTGTATGGGCGGACGGACAAGCTTTATCTCAAGCAGTACGAGCAGGAGACGAGCCTCGACCTGGTGCTGCTCGTTGATTGCTCGGGGAGCATGAACTACGGGAGCCGCTCGTTCGCCGAGGCGAGCGGCGAGGGCGCGAAACTCAGTCCCAGCGGGCAGGTGCAGTGGACCAAGTACGACCACGCGACGGCGACGGCGGCGGCGTTCGGGTACATGGCGCTGCGCCAGGGCGACCGCGTCGGCCTGGGGATCTACGCCGATGCGCTCGTCGATGCTGCGGACCGGAGCAGCGCGATGGCGCAGTGGCGGCGGATCGTGAACATCCTGGCGCACCATCCCGTGGGGAGGCCGAGCGACCTGGCCCGCGTGATCGACCAGACTCTGGGGAAACTCAACAACCGTTGCCTGATCGTGCTGATCAGCGATTTCTTCGAGGACCCGGCGCGCATCCGCACGGCGCTGGCGCGCATCCGGCACCGATCGCACGACGTGATCTTGTGCCAGATCGTCGACCGGCGGGAGCAGACGTTCGATTTCGCGGGCGACGCCGCGGGGGGCGCGCCCTTCGAGGGCCTGGAGGATGAGGGCCGGATCCGCATCGACCCGCGCGCGGTGCGCGAAGGCTATCTGCGGGCGTTCAATTCGCACCTGGATCGGGTGGAGAAGCTGGCGCGAGGATTCGGGTTCGATTACCAGTTGATCTGTACGCACGACTGGCTTGGGCCGCCGCTGGCCGCCTTCGTGGCGCGCCGCAACGCGGTCTTGAAGCGGAGCAAGGTCTCGTAGCACGCGATGACGTTTCTCCATCCATCCTTGCTGGCCGGGGGCGTCGCGTGCATCGCGATCCCCATCCTGATCCACCTGCTGCTGCGCCAGCGGCGCAAACCGGTGAAGTGGGCGGCGATGAGGTTTCTGCTGGAGGCCTTCCGGCGGCAACGCCGCAGACTGCGGGTCCAGCAGTGGCTGCTGCTGGCGGCGCGGTGCCTGCTCGTGCTTCTGGTGGCGCTGGCGGTGGGACGGCCGCTCTTGGGCGCGGCGGGGCTTCTGGGGGCCGGCGCGGGGCGCACGGTGTACATCCTCATCGACAATTCGCTGGCTTCGACGGTGAGCGAGAGCGGCTCGCCCGGGGATTCGGCTCTGACGGCGCACAAGAGCGCCGCGCTGGCCATGGTCGATGGGCTTTCCTCGAACGATCGGGCCGGGCTCATCGCGCTGGGCGCGCCGGCGCACGCGATCGTGGTGCCGCCGTCGGCGGATCTGGCCTCGATCCGCTCGCTGATCCAGAACCTGGAGCCGACGGACGGAGCGTGCGACATCGCCGGGGCGATGGAGCAGGTGGCTGAGGACGCGAGCCGTCAACAACAGGCGGGTCCGTCCGTGGTGGTGGCGATCTTCAGCGAATTCCTGGCGGGCTCGGCGGACACGACTCGCCCGCTGCCGCCGGCGCTGGGTGATTTCATGGGGACGCGGATCGTGGCGTCCAAGCCTGCGAGCCGCGCGCCGGGCAATGTTCTTGTAATGGATGTTCGGCCGCTGCGACAGGTGGTACTGACCGGCGCCGGGGCGGGCGGGGGCGGCGCGAGCGGCGCAGCGGGCGCCGCCGTCGCTGTGAGCCTGAGGCGCACGGGGGCGAGCATCGCCGAGGCGGCCGCAACGGCCGTGAGGATGAAGATGGTGACCGTCGGCGCGCAGCGCCCGGAGGGCGTGGCGGATTCGACCGCCGTCGTGCGCTGGCAGCCGGGACAATCGGAGGGCACCACATCGGTGCAGGTGGATCCCCGATTGCCGGATCCGGCGGGCGGGAGCGGCGGAGTGGTGCTGCACGTCGAGATCGATCGCGACGCCGTGACGGGCGACAACGTGTTCCGGCGGCCGATGGCGGTGCGCGAGGCGCTGCGGGTGGGCGTGGTGGCGCACCGGCGATTCGGCGATCTTTCGCCCGAACGGCTTCAGCCCGACCAGTGGCTGAGACTGGCGTTGCGCCCGACGGCGGGCGCTCCGATCGATGTCGTGGACATCGAGCCCGCGGCGCTCGACGCGCCGATGCTCGCCTCGCTGGACGCGGTGTTCGCGCCGGCGCCTGACCTTCTGGGAGAGGCGGAGTGGCAGCGGCTGCGCCGGTTCGTGGACTCGGGCGGGCTGCTCCTGGTCTCGCCGGCCCCCGAGGTTTCGGTTCATCTGTGGAGCGACGAGTTCGTGCGCGCTCTGGACTTGCCGTGGCGGCTCGCGCGCGAGGTTCAGTCATACCCGGAACCGGGGGCCGGGATCGACGCCCGGAAGGACGGATCGACAGGCGGCGCGGGAGCGCTGCTGGCGCTCGTGCGCGAAGAACTGGCCGAATTGGCGCGGCCGGTGCGCGTGTGGCGGACGCTGCCGGTCGAGGCGACGGACCGCGGCACGCACGTTCTGCTGAAACTGGCGGACGGAACGCCGTGGCTCGTCGCGGCCGAGCCGGGCGCGGCCGCCGGCGAGGATGTTGCGGGCGAGACAGAGCAGGGCTCGGCGCCTGGATCATCGGGTTCGCGCGGGCTCGTGATCTACTTCGCATCTGCCCCGACGCTCACGTGGACCGACCTACCCGCGAAGCCGTTTATGGTTCCGCTGGTGCACGAGTTGGTGCGTCAGGGCGTGGGGCTTGCCGCGGGATCGTGGACAGCGATCGCGGGGCGGCCGGTGAGCGCGCCGCCGCGGGCCACGCGGCTGCGTCCGGTCAGCGCGAGTGAGGGTGAGCCGGTGGAGGTCGCGGTGGCGTCGCCCGGCGTCGCCGCGACGCCGATCCGGCGCGCTGGCGTGTGGCAAGGGCTCGACGAGGCGGGCCGATCGCGGGGAGTTGTGGGCGTGAACGCGGACCCCGATGGCGGGCGGACCAGCGCGCAGGATGAAGGCGCGGTGCGAGCCTGGCTGCTCGGCGCGCTGGCGGGCGACGGGTCGACGCCGGATCCAGAGACCGTGGCGTGGTTCGAGCCTGAGCGGGCGGGCGCTTCCCTTTCTCTTGGGCCCACGGGAGCGCCGATGTCGTTGCCGCTGCTTTTGGGAGCGCTGGCCGTGGCGGTTCTTGAGTTGTGCATGGCGCGGTGGTTCAGTCATGCGGTGATCGCGCGCTCGGGTGTTGACGAATCCGGCGAGCCGGGCGGGGCCGCTCCGCTGGAGGCGGCCGCGTGAACGACCTGATCCAGACCTTGCTGGGGCTTCGCAGCCTGCGCTGGGATGACCCGAGCGTGCACTTCAGCCTGGAGCGCCCGCTTCCGGCGTGGGCCTGGGTGGGTGTGGGCGTGGGCGCGCTGGCGATGGCGCTTTGGTCGTACAGCCGCATGGCGGCTCCGCGAGGGTGGCGGACATCGCTGGCCATCGCGCGGGCCCTGCTGTTGGTGCTGGTCGTGCTGCTGATTTCAGGCCCGCAGTTGGTGCTGCGCAATGAGAGCGTGGAGAGAGACTGGGTGCTCGTGCTTGTCGACCGGTCGGCGTCGATGGGAGTGCGGGATGTGGCCGAGGCGGCTGGCGCGGGCGAGGGACGCACGACGCGCGAAGAGCAGTTGCGCCGCACACTTGAATCAACCAAGGGCGTGTGGTCGTCGCTGGCGGCGGACCGGCAGGTCGTGTGGCTCGGTTTCGATGCCGGCGCCTTTGACCTCGCCGTGAGCGCGGTTTCCGGCGGTTCGAACGCCCGGCCATCGATCGATGTGGACCTTGGCGAGGCGCGCGGTGGTCGCACGCTGCTGGGCCCGGCTCTTGATCAGGCGCTGACACGGGCGGCGGCGCGCCCGCTCTCGGCCGTGGTGCTGTTGACTGACGGGCGCACCACCTCAGCGCCGGATCGGGCGGTGGTGCGGCGGATGCAGGCGGACCGTGTCCCGGTGTTCGCCGTGCCGCTGGGGAGCGAGGAGCAGGCGGGCGACATCGCACTGCGCCGCTTCGACGCGCCGCGTTTGGCGTTCGTGCGCGACATCACTCCGGTGCGCGTGGACCTTGAGCGGATCGGCGGCGCGGGCGCGGCATCGGCCCGCGTGCGGCTTGTCGACAAGGCGACGGGTCTGGTGCTCGATGAGCAGACCGTGCAGTGGTCCGAGGGCGGTTCGCCGGATGCCGGCGTGGTGCTTACGACGCGGCCCGAGGACGCCGGAGGACGCACGTGGGTGGTTCAGGTGGAGCCGGAGGGTCCGGACCTCGTCTCGCAGAACAACAGCGCGGAGATGAGCATCGAACTGGTCGATCGCCCGATGCGGGTGCTTTACATCGACGGCTACCCGCGCTGGGAGCAGCGATACCTGCGCAACCTGCTGATCCGCGAGCCGAGCATCTCCTGCTCCACGCTGATCCTCTCGACGGATCGGCGCTATATCCAAGAGGGGGATGTCGAGATCGAGGCCCTGCCGGACTCGCCGGAGCGGTGGGCCGAGTATGACGCGGTGATGCTGGGCGATGTGCACCCGGACGTGTTCACGGATGATCAACTGGCGCAGCTGCGCGAGCACGTGAGCCGGCGCGGAGGCGGGCTGCTCTGGGTGGCGGGTCCGGGCGCGACGCCGGCGGCGTGGTGGACCACGCCGCTGGCCGATCTGCTGCCATTCAGAAAGGACGCCGTGGATCCCGCGCCGATTCCCGAGCCGGTGCTCATGCACCCCACCGATGCGGCGCTGCGACTGGGAGTGCTCCGCCTGGGTGAGGAGGTGTCGGAAGGGTGGCCCGCCGATCTGGCCGACGCGGGCAAGGGGTGGTCGCTGCTTCGCTGGGCGCAGATGGTGGATCGCGCGAGGCTGAAGCCCGCGGCGGAGGTCCTCGCCGATCTGGGTCCGCAAGACGCACCGGCCGACCAACGATCGCCGGGGGTCATCGCGATGCGATACGGCGCGGGGCGCGTGCTGTATGTCGCGACGGACGAGATCTGGCGCTGGCGGTACGCGAGGGGCGAGGTGCTGCCCGAGCGGTTCTGGCTCCAGATGATCCGGCTGCTCGGGCGGGAGAGCCTGGCACGGGCCGGCCGGCCCGCCGTGATCGAGATCGCGCCGCGCCGCGCGGAAGTGGACCAGCCGGTTCGGATCTCGGTGGAATTGATCGATCAGGCGCTCATCGACCTGCGACCGCCGTCGCTGGCGGTGCGTGTGACGCGCCGGGCGCAGCCGGGCGAGCCGGAGGGGCCCGCGCTGAGCGTGGAACTGGTGCTGAAGCCGGAGCGGGAAGACGGGCGCGTGTACTCCGCCATCTGGCTGCCGCCGGAGCCCGGCGTCTGGAGAGCCGAGCCGATCGACCCGATTCTCACCGGGCTGTCGCTGTTTGCCGAGGGCGCGGTGCTGCTGCCGGATGACGAAATGCGCCGGCCCGAGACGGATCACGCGTTGCTGGCGCGTCTGTGCGAGGAGACAGGCGGCGCCGTGATCACGCCGGCGTCGCTGACATCCCTGCCCGAGCGTCTCCCGAACCGTCGGATCAGGCTGCTTCACGAGACAGCCGAATCGCTCTGGGACACCCCGCTGGCGCTCACATGTGTGCTTTTGCTGCTCACTTTGGAATGGATCGGCCGTAGAGTTATTCGACTGATTTGATCGGGTCAGGTCGTGTGGGTGGCCGCGGGCCGACACGCCCGGACCCGCGGGGTTTGTTGATGCTCGATCCAGCCGATCAAACAGGCATGCGAACGGGGGCATCGGAGCCCGGCGAATTCGACCGCAACGGCCCCGGCCCGGGGCCTGCGGCGACGCATGGGCACGACGGCGCCGCCGACCCGCAAGTGCGGAAGCTGACGGACTCGCTCGCCCGACTGCGGACCCGAGCCCGACTGCTCCTGACGGGCGCGAGGTTGTCGCTCGCGGCCGCGGTGTTCATCGGAGCCGTGACGACGCTGGGACTGCTGGACTACCTGCTGCGTTTACCGTGGTGGCTGCGTCAGGGTCACTGGGTGGTCGGCGTGGGGCTTCTTGTGTGGGCGGCGCTGTTCTACATCCGGCCCGCGTTGCGGTTTGCGCCGACGCTGACGGACCTGGCGCTGCGCATCGAGAGAGTCTCGCCCGCGCTGCGCAACCTGCTGGCGAGCGCCGTGGATTTTTCTCGTCGGAGCGCCGACGAGTCCCGGCTGGGCCGGGGAATGGCCGGTCACGTGGTGCGCGAAGCGGCCGAGACCTGGCGTCGTGCGCCCGCGGCGGAGGTGCTGCGGCCGCGCGCGGCGGCGCTGAACACGTTTCTTTTGTGCCTGGCAGCGGGCCTGTGCCTGGCGATCGGCGCCGCGGCCCCGTCACTCTGGTCGATCGGCGCGCAGCGCGCGCTGGCGCCGTGGGCCGGGGCCGTCTGGCCCAAGCGGACGGGCGTGATTGACGTGACGCCGGCGCGGGTTCACGCGCGCGGCACCGCGCTGCCGCTTCAGGCGGCCGTGATCAAATCCAACCGACCCTGGGACCTGACGTATGTGGCGGTGCGCTTCCGGCAGGTTTCGGGCGATTCGGTGAGCCCGGCACGACGCGAGCTGCTCACGTGGCAGCGGCGCGAGGCGGATATCCGCGGGATTCCCGGCGGCGCGCAGATGTTCGAGCGACTCATCGAGCCGGGCGGAGACTTCGTCGAGTTCCGATTCGAGACGGACGACGACCAGACCGAGTGGCGTCGCGTGCGGCTTGTCGAGCCGCCTGCGGTGGTGAACGCCGCCGTGACGATCACGCCTCCGGAATACGCGGGCGCGATCATCGCGGCTCGAGCAGCCGACGAAGGCATGGGTCAGGCCGGGCCGCAGACGATCTCGCTGGGTTCGGGCACGGACGACCGCGCCGTGGCGCCGCCGGCGCTGGTGGGCTCGGATGTGGACCTTTCGATCACGCTGAGCCGGGCGCTGCCGATTCCCGAATCGGTTCGCTCGCTGTTCCAGTCGCCCGATGAGGGCGAGGACGAAGGCGCCATGGTGCGCGCCGACGGGGCGACGTGGCGCATCCGCTGGAAGCTGGTCGACTCGGTGAGAATCCCGATCCGCCTGGTGGACGAGCACGGGATTTCGTCGATCGACGAGGCGGTGTACCGGTTCGAGGCCGTGCGCGATCGCCCGGCGGCGGCGACAGTCACCGAACCGGCGATTGATCGCGCGGTGCTGCCTTCGGCGGTGGTGAATGTGGCGGGAGAGGGTCGCGACGACATCGCGCTCTCATGGGTGGCGCTGGAAGCGCAGGTGTTCAAGCCCGCCGGGGCGGCGGGGGGCGAGAAGAGCCCGCCCGGCGGGGCGACCGCGCCCGAGGGCGAGCCGGTCGAACTGGGCAGGCTCGAGGCAACACGCGCGCAGACGACGCTGCGCGTCACCAGCGCGCTGGACCTGGGGCCGCTGGGGTTGCGCCCCGGTGATGAAGTGCGGCTGACGGCCCTGGCATTGGACGTGCTGGCGGCCAGAGCGCCCGAGCCGGCCCCGACACGCTCGCCGGTGCGCACGCTCCGGATCATCTCCGAGGCGGACCTGGTGCGCGAGATCCAGGCGCAACTGGCCGAGATTCGACAGGCCGCGATCCGCATCGAGCAGCAGCAGGCCGAACTGCAGGAGCAAGTGGCGCGGGGCGAATCCGGATCGGTCTTGACGCGGGCCCAGGGGCAGATCGGCGAGCGGCTGGTGAGACAGAGCGAGGCGGTGCGGCGCCTGATCGAGCGTGTTCAGGAAAACGCGATGAGCGATCGGGCGCCCGAGGACCTGCTGCGCCAGGCGCGCGGGACGATCAACGATGCCGCGGGCGCTTCATCGCGCGCCTCGGCCGCGCTCGACCGGCTGCGAGAATCAAAGGCCGAGACCGGCGCGCCAGAGACCGGCGATGAGGCCGCGCCACCGTCGCCGACCGGGCAAGGCGCGCACGAGCCCGCGCCGCGTCGCGAAGGGGCCGAGGGCTCGCGCGAGGCAGCGGGCGGACAGCCTCGCGCGGGAGAGACTCAAGGAGCGCAGGGCGCACAAGATCAGGCGACCCAGGGCGGAACACCATCCGAGGGGGGCGAGCCCGGCCGTTCGACGCCGACGCCCGAAGGTGCGCAGCAGCCGGAGGCGGGCGAGGCGCAGGCGAACGAAGAAGAGCGTCAGGCCTCCGCGCAGGCGCAGGAAGCGCAGGAGGAGGTTCGGGAGAGGTTGCGCAGCCTCATCGAGCTGCTCGACCGGGGCGAGGACAACTGGGTGGTGCGGCACGGTGTCGAGCGGCTGTTGCGCGAGCAGCGAGATCTCAAGGAACAGACGCAGCGCGCCGGCCAAACGACCTCGGGCAAGTCGGTGGAGCAACTGACGGCGCAGGAGCGGAGCGAACTGGAGCGGATCGTCGAGCAGCAGAACGCGCTGGCCGATGCCGCACGCAAACTGACCGAGGACATGCGCCAGCGCGAGGAGCGGTTGCGCGAAGCGGACCCGACGGCGGCGGCGGGAATGAGCCAGGCCGCGCGGCGCGCCGAGCAGGAGAACGTGCCGCAGACCATGCGCAACGCCGCCGAGCAGGCGCAGCAGAACCAGACCTCGCAGGCGTCGCGCCAGCAGCAGGAGGCGATCGAGTCGCTGGAGGAGATGCTCCAGGACCTGGCCGCGGCTGACCGGGCCCGTGACGAGGTGCTGCGCCGGATGCTGGCGAGCATCATCGAGTCGCTTCAGGGGCTCATTCTTCAGCAGGAGGGCGAGCTGGCGGCGCTCGACCAGGCCGATCGGGGCGGCGTGGGGCTGAGCGGGCTCGACGCTGGCATGATCCGGCTGCACCAGAACACACTCGGCGTGATCGAGATCGCGCGGGCCGGCGGCGGGGAACTGACGCCGGTGGCGACGCTCGTCTCGCGGGCGGGCGAGGCGCAATCGTTTGCGATCACGGAGTTGCGCCGCCCGCTCCTGGGGTCGCGCGCCGTGCGCGAGCACGAGCATCGGAGCCTGACGCTGCTGCGCCAAGCGCTCGAGAAGGCCAAGGAACTGGATCAGCAGGCCGAGCAGCGCCAGCGCGACAAGAGGCTGGCCGAGCTGCTCAGGGCTTACCTCAAGGCGCTGGAAGAGCAGGTCGGGCTGCGCCATGAGACGGAGCCCCTGGCACGGGCAGTTGAGCTGACGCGGCGGGATCGCGCGCTGGCGCGCGGGCTGGCGCAGCGGCAGGAGGCGTTGCGTCTGGAACTGGCTGCGCTCCCAAGCAAGACGACAGAATTGTCGCAGGCCGGCGTCTTCCGTTTCGCCCACGAGCGGCTGGATTCGATGGCGCGCCGCTCATCGGAATCGCTCGAGCAGGGCGAGCCGAAAGACGCGCTGGCGGCGGAACAGGGCGTGATCGCGGGAATCATGGCGCTGATCGAAGCCCTGAAGGACCCAAGGCCGGACGACAGCCGGTTCAGCGAAGCGCCTCAGTCCGAGCAGGGCGGCGGCGGTGGCGGAGGCAGCGGGCCCCGGCCGCTGATCCCGCCGGTGAAGGAGCTCAAACTTCTGCGTCAGATGCAGATCGATCTCGCCGGGCGCACGGTGGAACTGAACAACGCGGAGAAAGCACCGCCGAGAGCCGATCTGCAGGAACTGGCACGGCTTCAGCGAGAGCTCATGCGCGTCGGGAACGAGTTGCTCGATCGCGCGATGAACCAGGCCGGCGGCCAGCCGATGGGGCCGGAGGCGGAACCCGGCGCGGACCCCGAGGAACCACCCCCTCCGCCGGAAGAGCCTGAGGAGGATCCGTCATGATCGCGCGATTCTCGAGGCCGATCACAGGCGCAACGCTGATCATGCTGCTGGCTTTCCCGTGCGCCATCGCGATCGGTCAGCAGCAGCCGCAGAACGCGCCGCCTCCGACAAGCACGAAAGAGAAGCCGCCGCCGAAGGATCCCATCCCGGGTCTGGACGATCTTCTGGGAATCCCTTCCAAGACAACGCCGCCCGCTGACGGTGAAGGCAAGCCGGTTGAGGGAGAGCCGCCCGAAGGGGATGCGGTTCCCGTCGATCCGCTGCGCGAGGAACTGGAGCGGCGGCTGACTGCGGCCGAGGCCGAGCATCAGTTCCGCGAGGCGGTGCGCCAGATGGGAGAATCGGCGGACCGAATCGATCGCGCGGGCGATGTGGGGCTCACCACGCAGCGCCTGCACGATCAGATCGTGCGCCGGCTTGATGTGCTCATCCAGCGGTCGCAGCAGCAGAGCAGCTCCTCGTCGAGCAGCCAGTCGTCGAGCCAGCAATCCTCATCGCAGCGCCAGCCGCAGCCGTCGCAACCGCAGTCGGCGGACCAGGCGGGCGCGGGCGAGAACCGGGGCGTGGTCGATCCGCCGCCGTTCCAGGGGGCGCGTGCGCGGGGCCAACTGGATCTGGCGAGGGCCGCGTGGGGCTCTCTGCCCGAGCGAGTCCGCGGCACGCTGCTCCAGGGCTCGAGCGACTATTTCAGCGCGCTCTATGAGGCGATGACGGAGGCGTACTACAAGCGGCTGGCCGAGGAGGCGCGGGAGTGACCAAAAACGGCGCACGGCTTTGGGCATGCGCGCTGGCGGCGGCGGGCGTGGTGCTGGCGGCGCCGCCGGTGACGCAGGGGCAGGAGGCCCCGGCTCTGGAGGAGCGCAATCAGGCACGGGCGCCGGAACAGCCTGCGCCCGGACCGGAGGCCGGCGGGCCGCGCTCCGCCGAGAACTTTGCGATCCACAACGAGATCACGCCCGAGCTCGACGCGACGCTGACTCGCGGCCTCGCCGCGCTGGCGGCGATGCAGGGCGGCGACGGCTCGTGGGGCGGCGTGCGCTTCGAGCGGCACGTGGCAATCACCGCGCTGGCGGGGCTGGCGCTGATGGCCGACGGCAACATCCCGGGGCGCGGGCCCTATGGGCGGCACGTCGAGAAGGCGATGGAGTTCGTGCTGCGCAGCGTGGCGGAGACGGGCCTGATCGCCGCCGACACCAGCCACGGGCCGATGTACGGGCACGGGTTCGCCACGCTCTTTCTCGGCGAGATCTACGGCATGACCGCCGGGGGCGCGGACACCGCGCAGTCCAAACGCGTTCATGAGGCGCTTGTGAAGGCGTGCCGGCTGATCGTGCAGACGCAGAACGACGAGGGCGGCTGGCGCTACAACCCGGTGCCGCACGACGCGGATGTCTCCGTGACGATCTGCCAGATTATGGGCCTGCGCAGCGCGCGCAACGCCGGGCTGGAGATCCCCAAGGCCACGATCGACAAGGCGGTGGAATATGTGCGCGCCTGCCAGAATGCCGACGGCGGTTTCCGCTACCAGATGATCAGCGGCGGGAGCGCGTGGCCGCGCACGGCGGCGGGCGTCGCGAGCCTCTTCTACGCGGGCATCTACAAGGATGAATCGATCGACCGGGCGCTGACCTACCTGAGCGTGAACGCGATGCCGGGGCGCGGCATCGGGGTGGGGAGCCACTACTTCTACGGGCATTACTACGCCGTGCAGGCGATGTACCTGGCCGGCGGCGAGTCGTGGGCTCAATGGTGGCCCGCGGTGCGGGACGAACTTATTTCTCAGCAGAATCCCAACGACGGAACCTGGGACGATTCCTACGCCGGGACGGCTTATGGGACGGCCATGGCGCTGATCATTCTCCAGATGCCCAAGCGGTATCTGCCGATCTTTCAGAAATAGAATCGGACCAGGCGGGCACGAGAGAGGCATCGATGCAAGCAGGTGGGCCAGGCAAATTCCGAGCGGTGCTGACGGCAGGAGCCGCGCTCATGGCGGCGCCGTGCCTCTGCCTCGCGCTGGCTGATCAGCCCGAGAGCGCGCCGCGGACGTATGCCGAGGCCGAGGCGCCGGAGTGCATCCTGATCGACGCGGGGCTCATCTCGCGGAACATCCGCGTTCACTCGCTTGACGGGCGGACTCTGGTCTACACCGATGAGCAAGGCCGGCGCCGGCAGACGCCCGTCGATCGAGTGATGGCCCTCGTACCGGTCGCACCGGCTTCGGCGTCGGAGCCGGTTATCAAGCCGATGCCGGTGGAGACACGGTCGCGAAGGCGCGATGCCGCGGCCCCGCCGGCGCCCTCGGTCGAGCGCCCGCCGGCCGGGCTCCTTGAACTGGTCGATGCGCAGCGCATCCCGGGCGATCTCGGCACTCCGCCATCGAGCGACCCGGAGCGCATGGCATGGTCGAACGCCGTGCTCGGCCGGCTCGTCTACCCGCTAGAGCGGGTCGCGGGCTTCGTGCGCAGCACAGCGCCGGCGACGCTGGGCCGGCGCACCCCCACTGCTCCGCCGCCGAGGGATTTTCTGGTGCTCTCAAACGGCGATGAGCCGAGCGGGTTCATCGCCGCGGTGGGCGATGCCGTGCAGATCGAGACCGATGCCGGGATGATCTCGCTCTCGCCCGATCGCGTGCACGCGGCACGGTTCTCGAACCCGAGGGAGCAGGGATCGGGCGCGTGGGTGTGGCTCGGCGACGGAACGGCGGCGGCGGTTTCGCAGGTCATACTCAATGAAGGCCGGCGCGTCACGCTCCAGTTGAGCCGGGGCACCGACGGGTCGTACGACTGGTCGATGCTCCGCGGCGTGTCGTTCGATGTCGCGCGTCTGCGTCCCCTTGCGTCGCTCGCGCCTGAATCACAGGAGCCTCGCTCCGGGCGAAGGTACGCCGCGCCGATGCGCCGGCTGGAGCCCGAGGGCGGGCTCGAAGCGCCGCTGGACGCGGCCGACCTGATTCTGCCGGGGCCGATGGCGGTGACGTACGCCCTGCCGCCGGGAGCGCGCCGGCTGGCCGGGTTCGCGGAACTGGACTCGGGCGCTGTGCCGTGGGGCGATTGCGAACTCGTGATCTCGGTGGACTCGCGCGAGGTGATGCGCAAGCGGCTGCAATTCGAGCAGACGGCGCAGGCGTTTAATGTCGAGATCGAAGGGTCCACGCTCACCATCGCGGTGGATGCGGGGCGCTACGGGCCGATCCACGACCGCGTGGTGCTCCGCCGGGCGCTGCTGCTGGTCGAGCGCTGAGCCGCGCGGTTGCGCCCGCCGCTGTCGGGTCGAGCGCGACATCACGCGGCAGAACTCCATCGAGAAGCCACGAGTACAGCCGGCCCTATACTGGCCCGCCCGCGGGTTTTCCGCGGCCGGAGCGCAAGCGTGGCCTTCGTCCTCAAGCCTCATAATGCGTTCGACGTCGATGTCGAGAGCGTCGACTATCTGAAGGGTCACGTCGACACCGGCGACCGGTGGACGCTGAACTTCGGCCCTCAGCACCCGGCCACGCATACCACGCTGCGGCTTGTGCTCGAGCTGGATGGCGAGCGCGTCGCTCGCTGCACGCCCCACATCGGCTACCTGCACTCGGGCTTCGAAAAGCTCGCCGAGCACATGGACTACAACCAGTACGTGACGGTCGTGTCACGGATGAACTACCTCTCGCCGATCTCCAACGACATCTGCTGGCACCACGCGGTCGAGACGCTCTTCGGGATCGACATCACGCCGCGCTGCAAGGTGCTGCGAACGATCATGGCGGAGCTGGGCCGGATCCAGGACCACCTGCTCTGCGTGGCGGCGGCGGCGATTGATCTCGGGGCACTGACCGGGTTCCTGTACGGCTTCAACCCGCGCGAACGGATCTACGACATCTGCGATTTCATCGCGGGCCAGCGATTCCACCCGGACTGGACGCGCGTGGGCGGGGCGATGCAGGACCTGCCGGACGAAGAGACGTTCAAGAAGATGGTGCGGTATTTCATCGATGAAGACCTGCCGCGCGCGATCGCAGACCTCGAAAACCTGGTCCTGCGCAATCGGATCTTCATCGACCGCACCGTGGGCATCGGGTTGATCAAGCGCGACGAGGCGATGGCGTGGTCACTCTCGGGCCCGATCGCGCGGGCGGCGGGCGTGGTGCGAGACCTGCGCAAGGACGAGCCGTACCTGTGCTACGCCGACAACTGGGACGGGCAGGGCGCGCCCGGCGTGAAGTTCCAGGTGCCGATCCACACCGATGGCGATTGCTATGCCCGGTTCCAGGTGCGGCTCGAAGAGATCCGCCAGGCGGCGGCGATCATCCGCCAGCTGATCGACCACATCCCCGGCGGGCCGATCGACACGTTCGCCGACGGCAAGTTCGTCAAGCCGAAGAAGAGCGAGGTCTACGGCTCGATCGAGGGCCTGATCCAGCACTTTGAGATCATCATGAGCAACCGCGGCTGGAAGGCGCCGATCGCCGAGGCCTACGGCTGCAACGAGACGGCCAACGGCGAACTGGGCTACTACATCGTGGCTGACGGCGGCCCGCGCCCGTGGCGCGCCAAGACGCGCCCGCCGAGTTTCATCAACTACCAGGTGATGGCGCGGCTGACCGAGGGGCACATGCTGGCGGACATCGTGGCGATCCTCGGGTCGCTGAACATCGTGGCGGCGGAACTGGACCGCTAGCGCGATTCGAGGGCGGTCCCCTCCGGTCGACCGTTCGTCGCCTCGGCACGGCCTCCGACGCTTTCGAGGAAGGAATCCAGCAGATTCCTGCAACCGCGGCTCCGCAAATCCGAATAAGTTAGTGATCACTAAGACGAGGAGGCGACTCAGTGCTCCCCCTCATCAACGAAGCCTTCGGATGGGCCTGGCTCACGCTGGGGATGGTCGCAGGCGCCGCACTCGGCGCACGCTTTCAGGACGAGTCCTGGCTCGGGGGTTACTCGTCCTGGCGCCGCCGACTGCTGCGCCTGGGGCACATCGCCATGATCGCCCTTGGCATGCTCAACATCCTCTTTGCGCTCAGCGCACCGCGCATCGCGCTGCCCGCGCCGTGGCCGAGCTTTGCGGGCTGGCTCATGATCGCGGGCGCGGTGCTCATGCCGCTGTGCTGCGCGCTGGCGGCGATCGACAAGCGGCACTGCCGCTGGTTCCCGGTTCCTGTCCTTGCACTCCTGGGCGCGGGCGCGATTACAGCCACAGGTCTCGCCCGCGCCCTCTTTCTTCAAGGGGGCGCGCCGTGAGGATCGGCCTGATCGCCATGAGCGGCGTGCGCGCCTGGAGTGAAGATCTCAACCGCGCCGGCCTCACCATGCCAGGCATCGTCGAGCGAAGCCAGGTCATCGCCTCGATGCCCAGCCTGTCGCTGCTGACGCTCGCGGCGCTCACGCCGCCCGGCATCGAAGTCGAGTACCACGAGATCCGCGACCTGCGCCGCGAGGGCTCGCCGCCGGATCGGTTCGATCTCGTTGCGATCGCGTCGCAATCAGCGCAGATCCATGACGCGTATTCGGTGGCCGACGAGTACCGCGCGCGAGGCGTCACGGTCGTACTGGGCGGCATCCACGTGACGAGCCTTCCCGAAGAAGCTCTCGCCCACGCCGACGCCGTCGTGGTGGGAGAGGCCGAGGCCGTTTGGCCGCGCCTGGTGGGCGACTTCCTCAACGGCCGCCTTGAGCGCATCTATCGACCCGAGGGTGAGTTCCGGCTCGCCGATGCGCCGCTGCCGCGCTGGGACCTGCTCGAAGTCGAGAAGTACAACCGGCTGCTCGTGCAGACCAGCCGCGGCTGCCCGCACCGCTGCGAGTTCTGCGCCAGTTCCATCCTGCTGACGAAGACGTACAAGATCAAGCCCGTCGAGCGCGTCATCGAAGAGGTGCGCGCCATCAAATCGATCTGGCGCCGGCCCTTCATCGAGTTCGCCGATGACAATTCCTTCGCCAGCCGCCCGCACGGACGCGCGATCTGCGAAGCGCTCGCGCACGAAGGCGTGCGCTGGTTCACCGAGTGCGATGTCTCGATCGCCGATGATCCCGCGCTGCTGGATGGCATGCGCCGCGCCGGATGCCGGCAGGTGCTGATCGGGCTCGAAAGCCCGCGCCCCGAAGGGCTCGACCGGCTCGAGCAGCGCCGCAACTGGAAACTGCGCCAGGTCAGCCGCTACGAGGCCGCCGTGCACGCGATCCAGTCGTGCGGCATCACGGTCAACGGCTGCTTCATCCTCGGTCTCGACGGCGACACCGAAGAGACCGTTGATGAGATCGCGCGCTTCGCCGATCGAGTGGGCCTCTACGACGTGCAGATCACGGTGCTCACGCCGTTCCCCGGCACGCCGCTCTACGAGCGCCTGCTGCGCGAAGGCCGAATCATCGAGCCCGGAGCGTGGCACAAGTGCACGCTCTTTGATGTGAACTTCGTGCCGCGGAACATGAGCCCCGAGTGCCTGCAGCGCGGGCTCGTGAGTCTGGCCCACCGGCTGTACGATGAGCCGGTCCTGGCCCGACGCCGTGAGCGGTTTTTCGACGGCATCCGGCGCGCGGGCTTGCCCTCGCCGTTCGACAACTAGCGACGGAGCGCCGACATGCCAATCGCGATGTGGATCCGTCCGCTCTTCCTGATCGCGGCGGCCTACGACGGCGTTCTCGGGGTCGCGTTCCTTGTCGCGCTCGGGCCGATCTATCAGGCGCTCAACATCCCGCCGCCCAATCACGCGGGCTATGTGCAGTTCCCCGCCGCGCTGCTGATCGTCTTTGCCATCGGATTCCTGATGATCGCTCGCGACCCAGTGCGCTATCGCGACTTCATCATCCTCGGGATTCTGCTCAAGATCTCGTATTGCTCAGTGGTCTTCGGCCACTGGTTCCTGTCCTCGATCCCGGGTATCTGGGTCGTGTTCGCGTGGTGCGATCTGGCGTTCCTCGCTGCGTTCGTCGCGGCGTTTCGATCGCTTGAACCCGTCCCCGCGCCTGGCAGTTTGTGAAAGCCCGTGCGTCCATTCTGGAACAACAGCCGTGGCCCCGGTCCTTGACGACATCACGCAGGGTTCGCGCCTTTCCTCCATCGCGGCGGGTCCGGCCGTTGTGCATCAGGTTCGTTACTCACCCGGCCACTTCATGCCGCCGCACGCTCACCGGCACGCCAACATCACGCTCGTTCTCGCAGGGTCGCAGACCGATGTGATCGAGCGCGGGCGCTATACAGGCGCGCCGTTGAGCATCATCTTCAAGCCATCGGGCGCGGAACACTCGACAACGATCGGTGAGCGAGGACTCCGCACCACCGTTCTGGAGATCGATCCAGCGATCGAGCGCGTGCTTCGTCGGCGTTGCGGCCTGTTCACGCGCTGCGCTTCGATTGATTCGGGCCCGCTGTGTCAGTCGCTGATCGGACTGTGGGCGGCGATGCTGCTCCGGCGCGATTCGCCCGAACGCCTCGTAGGGTCGTGGCTCTCGGCGCTGTCGCCGAGCGCGCTGGGGCTGGTACTTGGTTCGCCTCACCAGGCCCGTGACGCTGCATTGATCGCCGCCGCGGAAGTTTCGCTGACTGCCGATCATGGGCCCGACGCGGGCACGGCGCAGCTCGCCGAGCGGCTCGGATTGCACCCGACATCGGTCACGCGGCTGTTCCGGCGGCACTACGGCCACGGCGTCAGGGCTCGCATCCGCCTGCTCCGCGTTCGGGATGCGGCGGATCGTCTGGCCGGGGGGTGCGAACCCATCGCTGCGGTCGCCCTTCGGACGGGCTTCGCCGATCAGAGCCATCTCACCCGCGATTTTCGGCGGGAAACGGGCCTGACCCCGGCGCAGTTCAGGCGCCTGGCGGCCTGGCCCCCGCCGAATGGTTCACCCCGGGCCGCTGCTTGATTCATTCAAGACGGGTGGACGCACACCCGGCACAATTCAGCGAATCGTTGTTGCGAATCGCACCTGCTCAGGAGCCGTCCCGTGATCCTCAGTTCCCGCCCGCTTCGCTCGCTTGTCGCCGCAGGCTCGGTGCTCACTCTGGCCTTTGCCAGCGCGGCCGCGCCGCCGCGATTTGAAGACACGCCCGACATGAAGGACCTGCCCGCTCGCTGGGCGCCGCTCATGGAGGAGTTCCTCGTTCCCGGCCTGGCGGTCGCCGTGGTGAAGGACGGAAAGGTGCACGCCGTGGCGACATTTGGCAAGCGGGACGGCGCGATGTCCAAGCCCGTCACGCCGGACACGATGTTCTACATCGCGTCGATCACCAAGACGTACATGGCAACGGCGCTCTCCGCGCTCGCGGAGCAGGGCAAGCTCTCGCTCGACGACCCGGTGAAGAAGCACCTCCCGCGCTTGGCGCTGGCGGACAGCGAGTCGGCCGGGAAGATCACGATCCGCGATCTCCTGTGCCACAAGCCCGGCCTCAATTCGACGCCGATTGTCACACTCGACGCGTACACCGGCGAGATCACAGATGACCGGTATTACCACTTCCTGGCCGAGGTCAAGCCGACTTGGGAGATGTCGTACTCCAACGTGCACTACACGATCCTCGGGCGAGTGATCGAGAGCGTCACGGGAAAGTCGTGGCGAGACTCACTCGAAGATCTGGTCTTCAAGCCGGCCGGTCTGGCTCGAACGACCGGATACGCCAGCCGCATGTACTCCGATCCCGATCATGCCGACCCCATGGAATGGTCGCACAAGCATGGCTGGCGGGCCGCGGAAGTCCGGAAGATCGACGAGGTCATGCACGCGGCGGGCGGCCTGGGCGCCTCGCTGAACGATGCCGCGCGGTACCTCTGCCTGCACCTCAACAACGGTGAGATCGACGGCAAGCGCGTGTTCTCCGCGGAATCCGCCCGCGCCATGCGCACGGAAAACTCAGCCATGAAGGAGCCGCGCGGCTCGCTGCGGGTGATGAGCGGCTTCGGCCTCGCCTGGCAGACCGGAACCTACTTCAAGCGCCCCTTGAATTCTCACGGCGGCGGCTACATCGGAACCTACGCCTATTACGCGATGCTCTCCGATCAGAAGGCCGGCTTCGCCGTTCTCATGAACGCGAGCGGCGCCGCGGGGGGACTCGGCGACGTCATCGCCATCGACATCTTGAACCGCCTCACCGGTGAGAACGCCGCGCCGGACCTGCTCGACAGGTATCTCCAGCGCGTGCGCGAGCAGCGCGCCAAAGTGGAAGAGGGCGAAGGCGGCCCCGACACCTCCGGCGGCCCGCTCGCCGCATCGGCGCTTTCAGCCGCGCCCGCAGCGCTGAGCGGTGTTTACAAGAACGAATGGTGGGGCACGGTCACGCTCACCCCGGTTGACGGTGGCGTGCAAGTCAAGATCGGCAAGGTCAACGTGCGCGTCACGAGCGAAGAGACCAATGCGTTCACGATCCGCGGGCCCATCTTCGAGAAGACGACGGGCAGGATCACGCCGGCCGGAGACGGTAAACCCGCGAGCATCACGCTCTCGGATTCTGATGTGGGCGACGTTGTGTACACGCGCTGATGCTCATTCCCCGGGGAGTAGCGTAAGAAGTCCTGGTGATCCTGGGACTGCCGAACGGTTTCGGTATTATGAGTTCATGCGTGGCCGAGTGTTCGTTCTGCTCGCGGCGAGCCTGATCACCAGCGTGGTGCCCGCCGCCGCACAGTCGCAGGGCAAGCGCTCGATCCCCTTCCCCCATCCTCAGATCACCGAGGTGCTGTACGACGTGCCGCAGGGCGCGCCCGGCGACGCGAACAAAGACGGCCAGCGCTCGGCGGCGGGGGATGAGTTCATCGAGATCGCCAACCCGTACGACGAGCCGATCGAACTGGAAGGCTACGTGATCACGAATCGGCGGGCGCCCTTCGACGGGAGCGAGAAGGGCGGCGTGCGATTCGCGTTCCCCAAGGCGACGCTCCCGCCGCACGCGGTGGCCGTGATCTTCAACGGCTACGAGGCCAACATCGGTGGGCCGGTCGGCACGAGTGAGAAGGCGCCGGCGGCGCGGCACGAGGCATTCGCCGGGGCCCTTGTGTTCACAATCGAGAACACTTCGGCGCGCAACGCGCTGGCGAACGAAGGCGATTGGATCGTGCTCTGGTCGCCGGAGGGCGAGGCGATCGATTGCGTTTCCTGGGGCGAGCCGAAGCCGTCGCCCCCGACCGAGGTGCTCCGCGCCCAGCACTTCATCGATGCCCGGCCGGGCTCGGTGCAGCGCCTCAAGCCCGATTCACCGTTGGTCGTGCACTCGTCGATCGATGGAACGCGGTTCAGCCCCGGCGCGATCCCCACACCGAAGGCCCAGCCGGAGATCACGGGTAAGGGCAAGAAGAAGAGCGGCCGCTAGACTCTGCCCGCCATGGCCTGGCTGACGAAGAACTCCGGCGGCGCGACGATCGAGCGGCGCGCCGAGCCGTATCTGACTCAGGAGATCAGGGACCGCATTGCGCGGACCTACCTGCCGCGCTACGAAACGAAGATGGGGGCCCTGCTTCCAACGCTGCACGCCGTGCAGGAAAAATGGGGCTGGCTGCCGCACCAGGCGCTCATGGAGGTCGCCGAGTTCCTCGGGCTCGAGCCCGCGGATGTGATCGACACCGCGTCGTTCTATGAGGAGTTCGCGCTGACGCCCCGCGGCGAACACACGATCTGGGTGTGCCGTTCGATTGCCTGCGAGTTCTGCGACCACAAGGCAATTGTGGACGCCTGCCGCCGACGCCTGGGCGTCGAGGTGGGCGAGACGACGGACGACGGCAAGTTCACGCTCATGGAGGTCGAGTGCCTCGGCTCCTGCGGCACCGCGCCCGCGGCCCTCCTCGGGCACACGCTGCACGAGAACCTGACACCGGAAAAGATGTACAAGGTGATCGACGAGGCCTCGCGTTCCCCGAAAGCCGGTCACCATTGAGCGGTCGGGCGCTGAGCTGAGCGAAGTGGAGGATGCCCATGAAGTCCCGCTTGCCCTGCGTTCTCACAGCCGGTCTTGCACCTGCATTCTGCGCCGTGGTGATCGCCGCGCCTCCCAACGCGAAAAAGCAGCCCGTCACCAACGAGTACCACGGCACAGCGGTCGTCGATGAGTACCAGTGGCTGGAGGACCCGGCCAGCGCCGAGGTGCAGGCATGGAGCGATGCACAGAACGCTCATGCGCGGGTCGTGCTCGACGCGCTGCCCTCGCGCGACGCCGTCGCCGCGCGCGTGACCGAGATCCTCTCGGCCAAGACCGTGACGTACTTCGGGCCGGCGAGCCGTGGCGGGCGGCTGTTCGTCATGAAGCGCCAGCCGCCCAAGCAGCAGCCGTTCCTTGTCGTCTGGTCGGGCGCCGATGCGAAGGAGTCGGAGCGGGCGCTCGTCGACCCGAACACACTGGACAGCACGGGCGGCACGGCCATCGACTGGTTCGTGCCATCGCCCGATGGGAAGCTCGTCGCGGTCTCGCTCTCCGAGCATGGCTCGGAGGCCGGCGATGTCCACATCTTCGATGTCGCCAGCGGGAACCAGGTGTTCGAAGTGGTCGAGCGCGTCAATGGCGGAACGGCCGGCGGCGGTCTTGCGTGGGCGCCGGACGGAAAGTCCTACTTCTATACGAGATATCCGCGCAAGGGCGAGCGCCCCGATGCGGACCTGCACTTCTACGTGCAGGTCTATTCGCACACGCTCGGCGCCAAGCCGGACACCGACCGCTACGAGATCGGCAAAGACTTCCCCAAGATCGCGGAAATCGAACTGGACGTGCACGAGGACTCGGCGCGAGTGCTGGCCTCGGTCCAGGACGGCGACGGCGGCAAGTTCGCCCATTTCATGCGCACTCCCGACGGCGGGTGGACGCAGTTCACGACGTTCGAGGACAAGATCATCCAGGCCGAGTTCGGGCCCGGCGACACGCTCTTCCTTCTCTCGCGGCGCGGCGCGCCGCGGGGTCAGATCCTGCTCACGAGCGCCTCGAAACCGTCGTGGAAAGACGCCACGGTGATCGTGCCGGAGGGCCGCGACTCGCTTGTGTCGAGTTTCATGATGGAGCCGACGTCGATCCTCGCGTCCAAGTCGCACCTGTTCCTGACCTACCAGCTAGGCGGCCCCTCCGAATTGCGGGTCTTCGACCTCAAGGGCAATCCTGCGCCCGCGCCGAAGCAGCTGGCGGTGGCATCGATCGATGGCCTGGCGCCGCTGGATGACGGTTCGGTGCTGTTCGGCAGCGCCTCGTACCTCGAGCCGCTCGCGTATTACCGCTACGACGCGAAGGCCGGGTCGACAAGCAAGACCGCGCTGGCCGCGACGGCGGTCGTGAACTTCGAAGATGTCGATGTCGCGCGCGAATTCGCGACCTCCAAGGACGGCACCAAGGTCCCGGTCAACATCCTCAAGCCGCGAGGCCTCAAGCTCGACGGCTCGAACCCCTGCATGCTGTACGGCTACGGTGGCTACGGCGTGAGCATCGACCCCTCGTTCTCGCCATCGCGCAAAGTTTTGCTGGAGCAGGGCGTGATCATCGCGATCGCCAACATCCGCGGCGGCGGCGAGTACGGCGAGCAATGGCACCTGGAGGGCAACCTCACGAAGAAGCAAAACGTCTTCGACGACTTCGCGGCCGTCGCCCGTCACCTCATCGACCGGCGCTACACCTCATCCCAGCGGCTTGCGATTCAGGGCGGGAGCAACGGCGGGTTGCTCATGGGCGCGATGCTCACCCAGCATCCGGACCTGTTCCGCTGCATCGTCTCGCACGTCGGCATCTACGACATGCTGCGCGTCGAGCTCTCGCCCAACGGCGAGTTCAACATCACAGAATTCGGCACCGTAAAGGACCCGCATCACTTCCGCGCGCTCCACGCATATTCGCCCTATCACCGCGTCAAGGACGGGCGCAAATACCCCGACCTGCTGATGCTGACCGGCGCCAACGACCCCCGGGTCGAGCCGTGGCACTCACGCAAGTTCACGGCCCGCCTTCAGGCCGCCTCCCCGCAGTCGGTCGTTCTCTTGCGAACCAGCGGCGATACGGGTCACGGGCAGGGCACACCGCTCAAGGAGCAGGTCGCCCAGAGCGTGGATGTGCACGCCTTCCTCTTCGATCGCCTGGGCGTGAAGTACACGCCGGCCGGGCGATGAGGGCGGCGGCGCTGAGGGCCGTGTTCGTCCGCGCGGGGGACATCGATCCGGCGGCTCGACCGAGGCGGGCTGGGGCGCGTGGCTCGGATCGCCGATAAGAGTTGTCGCTACGATCCCCACGTGCCCGCGACCAATCGCAAGCCGTTGATGAGGAGCCTGGGCGAGTTCTTCGGGCACATTCTCGCGGGCGTTCGCGCCAAGGTTCCGAGCGATTCGGAGGCACGCACCGTGAAGCGGCAGGTCCACGAAGAGGAGCAGATGATCGACGGCCGGCCGGTCACGCTGCGGCGCACCACGATCGAGGAGGTCGTCGTGCACCCCGAGGAGACGCCCAGATGATGCGGTTCGCCCGGTCACTCGCCCTGGCCGCGCTGGCGTGCAGCGCCGTGGTTCTTGGCGGGTGCATCATCTTTGCGCCGGCGCTTGGAGGCCCGACATCCGCCGTGATGTTCGGTGCAATTCCCAACGGCCCGGATGTCATCTTCGTGAACGACACCGATGTGCCGCTCAAGATCCGCTACTGGGTTGGGCGAACGGACATCACCGCCGAGGGCGGCGTGGCGGACACTCGAACGGATGACGACTTCGTGTTCGAAGCGGACCCGGGGTCGCGCACTCGAGTCGGCGTTGGCAGGCCCTTCTGGGCGAGCAGCAACGCCGACGCGGTGATCTGGGCGCGCATCGACATCGGCGGCGAGAGCATGGCGACCGATCCGACGTGGCTCGTGCTCGAGCACCCCGGGCCGTATCACTGGAAGGCACTTCGAGCCGAAGACGGCTCGCTGAAGTACGAGCGATTCGTGTTCGACTGGTGGACGAACACGGCGGGACTGGCCAATGCGCCGCAGGTCGGCGGGATCTCGACTCTGCCGCGTTCGAAGTGGATCGAGCGGCCGGAAGGCCAGCTGCCGGTGTGGGTATCGGCCAGGCAGGCCGAGGCGGAGGCCCTGCCACAGTCGCCGCCGCTCACGCCGCCGTGAGCGATCGCCGCCACGGCCTTGCACGCCGCTACACTCGCGACCCGCGTGCGCCGGGCCCTTCGGCGCGGCTCGTGTGATGCTTCCCATCGCGTTCGTGGCTATGCCTTACACACCCAAGATGCCCGGCCCTGTCTTGACCCAACGGATCCCGTGCTTCCCGCACGCCGATCCGAAAGGCCGGCACATCGTCCACCATGACGAGTACGTAAAGACCGGCGGCTACAAGGGCCTGCGCAAAGCTCTCTCGATGAAGCCCGATGCCGTGACCGCCGAGGTCAAGGATTCGGGCCTGCGCGGCCGCGGCGGCGCGGGCTTTCCCACCGGCCTCAAGTGGACGTTTCTGCCCAAGGTTGAAGAGGGCAAGCCCGTCGGCGTGCGCTACCTCGCCGTCAACGCCGATGAGTCCGAGCCGGGCACCTTCAAAGACCGCCTGCTTATGGACTTCGATCCGCACCTCATGCTCGAGGGGATCGCGATCTGCTGCTACGCCTGCCGCCTCAGCACCGCGTTCATCTACATCCGCGGCGAGTACATGCACCAGGCGATCGTCGTCGAAGAGGCGATCCGCGAGGCCTACCAGCACGGCATCTTCGGCAAGCAGGGTCTGCTCGGCGGCGCATCAACGGCCGCGGGCGGGCCGTGGGCCGTCGAGTGCTACGTCCACCGCGGCGCGGGCGCGTACATCTGCGGCGAGGAAACCGGCCTTCTCGAATCGCTGGAGGGCAAGCGCGGCTGGCCGCGCATCAAGCCGCCCTTCCCCGCCGTGAAGGGTCTCTTCGGCAAGCCGACGATTATCAACAATGTCGAGACGCTCGCTCACCTGCCGAGCATTATCGAGCACGGCAAGGACTGGTTCCTCAAGCAGGGCGTGCAGGGCTCGCCCGGCACCAAACTCTTCGGCGTCTCGGGGCACGTGAACCGGCCGGGGCTCTACGAGTGCGACCTCGGCATCCCCCTGCGCGTGCTGGTCGAGAGCAAGGACTACTGCCAGGGCATGCGCCACGGCAAGCGATACAAGGGCGCGATCGCCGGCGGCGTCTCCACCGGCATCCTCGGTCCGGATCAGTTCGATGCCGAAATGGATTTCGACATCGGGCGCAAGTACAACGTGCTCGGCCTCGGCACCGCCTGCCCCACGGTTTTCGACGAAGACACCGATATGGTGGCCGTGGCCCGCAACATCGCCCGCTTTTTCAAGCACGAATCGTGCGGGCAGTGCACGCCCTGCCGCGAGGGCTCGGGCTGGCTCTACCAACTCATGTGCCGCATCGAGAAGGGCGACGCGCGGACGAAGGACCTTGATCTCGCGCTCGAGATCGCCACGAGCATGGGCGCGATGCCCGGCACGACGATCTGCGGCCTCGCTGACGGCAACAACTGGGCCATCCGGACCATCATCAACAAGTACCGCGATGAGTTTGAGGCCCGCGTGAAGCCGACCTACGTGCCGGTGACGGTTTCCATCGGCGCCGCGGCAAACGCCTGACCAGCGCCTTTGTCTTCATTGGCCGCGTGAGTCCGCCACTGGCTCCTCGCCTGTGACCCTGCCGCCCACGCGATGGTGCGTGCGGCGGCGAAAGACCACAAGGCTCCGGCGGGCCGGCCATGGCGCCGGGACGCGTGTGCGTTCCCGTGCTGTCGCCGCGCTCGCCCCTGCGAGGAACCCGTCATGCACCGCTCAGTTGGTTTCGTCTCAAATTGCCGTCGATTCGTCGCTTGCGCCGTGATTCTCTCGCCGCTGGCCCTCGCCGCCGCGGCGGGCGCGGCCCCCGCCTGGTTCAACAACAACGCCTCCCAGCGCGGCTTCCTTCCGGATGTGCCCGACTTCTTTCAGCATCAGCGCTATGGCACGGTCAACAACGCCACCAAGAGCAAGTCGTGGGAGACCGATCAATCGCAGGTCCTCAGCGAATTGCAGACTCTCGGCGGCTGGTGCCGCCCGACCGCGATCGTCAACACGCTCGGGCGCCTCGAGAAGAACGGCTTCAAGGGTGTGACCGAGGCCAAGATCAACGATGGCGGCGGCGACTGGCGTGCCGCGGCCAACTCCGCCATCACGACGCTGCGCGACCATTCGTATGACGCCGGCATCCAGGCCTATCTCGACGCCCGGCGTGCCACGGATGACGGGAAGAAGTGGGCCACCAAACTTCTCTTCAACCAATACACCGTCAATGCCAACGGCACGGTCGTCGTCGATGGGAAGACGATTCGGGAAGAAGACAAGACCACGGCCGTCAATTCCTTTGACGTCTACAAGCGCCTGTTGCTCAACGAGCAGGGCGTGATGCTGCGGGTGGAGAAGGACGCGACCAAGACGTACAGCGACACGCTCTGGTGGGGCTCCAACTCTTTTCACTACGTCACAGGCGCCGGCATCAGCGAGGCGGGCGGCAAGAAGCAGATCTTTTTCGCCGATCCGGACTCCAACAAGGGGAACAAGTCCGCCAAGGCGGGGTATGTCCCCGGCTCGTCGTTGAGCGCGGACGCCGGCGATGGCGGCTGGGTCTTCGAGCAAACCGACCGCACCAAGGTCGGGCTGGACCGTTTCACCATCGTTGATGCGCGAACCGGGGCCGCCATCGACACGACGAAGAAGTACACCCTCGTCACGGACTTCACGCCGGACGGCGTCGACGGGTCCGGCAACCCCAAGGAGAAACTGAAGGTCATCTTCAAGAACGGCGCCAAAGCGACGGACACCGGCCCGCTCGCCGTACTCAAGAAGGGCGATGACGCGAACATCGACGCGCGGCGCTACGACGCGGGCGATTCCGATCGACCTGTCCCGGCGCGCACCGGCGCCAAGGCCGACCCCACCGGCTTCGAGAAGTACTACGGCGCGTTCGAATTCGATACGTCGGCGCTCAACAAGGCCTACACGATCATCAAGAGCGATGACAACACCGGCGCCATCAACGACAAGGGGCGCTACAAAGACGTCAACATCACCCGCTTCGAGACGATCTCCAAGAGCCCGGTCGCCGATCAACTCGCGCCCGTGCCCGGCGTCGGGGGTCTGAAAACCGAACTCAAACTGGTCAACGCCATCACCAATCCCGTGGACAAGTTCCAGATCGTCCCCCGCGACGGCAACGCGGCCGTCGCCTCAGTGGCGGCCTCGATCGATGACCTCAACGGGAAGTCCTTCTTCGACTCCGGCGGCGGCATGTGGCGCGCGAGTTTCCTCGCCATCGGCAGCCTGGATGCGTGGGGCAACGTGCTCGATGGCGGAGCCTGGCAGTTCGAAATGGTCTCAGGCTCCGGCCTGCAGCCCTTCGACGCTCTGGACTTGGTGACCGAGCCTCAGTCGCTCAGCCTGTTCGTCAAGACATCGATGGCCCTGTCGCACTACAACCTCTACTCGCACGTCATGGCCCTGGCCGACGACGACGGCTTCATGCGTCCCGGCTATTGGATGATGCATGCCCTAGGGGCATTCGAGGAACTGATGGGCGACCAGCTCGCCGACCGCGCCTACGACGCAATCCTCGAAGTGCCGACGCCGTCCGGCGGCGCCGTGTTGGCCTTGTTCGGGCTTGTGTTCTCGCGAAGGCGGCGCTGAGTTCGCTCGGCCAAAAGCACGGTCCCATCATCACCGTCCGCCTCGGCGGGCGGTGATTTCGTTCCTGAGGGGATCATCGACGAGTCGATCAACCCTTCCATCGGCGGACGATGATCGTGTCATTCTGCCCGCCGAAACCGAAGGAGTTGCTCATGGCGACTTCGACGCCGCCGCGGGGGCGCTCGTCGCGCGCCTGGTTCGGCACGTAGTCGAGGTCGCATTCGGGGTCCGGAGTATTGAGGTTGATCGTCGGCGGCAGGAATCCCGTCAGGATCGACTGCACGCACGTGATCAGTTCCACCGCGCCGGCGGCGGCGATCAGGTGCCCCATCATCGACTTGATCGACGACATCGGGATCGCTTTGGCGCGCTCGCCAAAGACCGACTTCACCGCGTGCGACTCGATCGAATCGTTCTCCTTCGTGCCCGTGCCGTGGGCGGAGATGTAGTGGACGAGAGGACGGCCGGCGCTATCGGCGCCGAGCGGATCGATGCCCGACTCATCCAGCGCCTGCTTCATCGACGCCACCGCGCCCATGCCTCCGGGCTGGATATCGGTGATGCGGTAGGCATCGGCCGATGAGCCGTAGCCCACCACTTCCGCCAGCGGCGCAGCGCCGCGCGCCTTGGCGTGCTCGAGCGTCTCGAGGATGAGCATGCCCGCGCCCTCACCCATGACAAAGCCGTTGCGCGTCGCGTCGAAGGGGCGGCTGGCGCGCTGCGGCTCATCGCGGCGCGGCGAGAGGGCCGTGAGCCGGATGAAGCCTGTGACGCCCAGCGGGTGGATCATCGTGTGCGCCCCGCCGGCGATCATCACATCGGCATCGCCGCGCCGGATGATCTCGAAGGCCTCGCCGGTCGCCTGGGTCGAGGCGGCGCAGGCCGTGAGCGTGTTGTACGCCGGGCCGCGCACGCCCAGCGCGCGGGCGATGTGCGAGAGCGGCATGTGCGGCTCCTGCTCCAGTTCGCACTCGGCGCTCATGCGATCCAGCGCGATGCCGGCCCAGCGCTTGTCGTCGAGGCGGCGGGCGGCGCCGTCCCAGCCGCCGAGGTTCGCGGCGACGTAGTTCTCGAAATCGAGGATGCCCTCGCCTGCGCCGAGGTAGATGCCCACGCGGTCGAGGTCGAGCGCCGGGAAGCCCGTGTGCGCCTGCCCGGCGCGCGATGGGTCGCCAAGACCTGCCCGCTGCCACGCGAGGGCCGCCGCGGCCAGCGCGTACTGGCTGTTGCGGTGCGCATCCTTGTGCGAGGCGGCGTCGGCGAGGAAGCGCGAGAGATTGAACTCGCGCACCTGGGCGGCGAAGTTTGTCGTGAACGTGCCCGCGGGGAAGTGCGAGACCGGGCCGACGGCGGACTCGCCCGCGAGCAGGCGAGCCCACACCTGATCGACATCGAAGCCCAGCGGCGTGACCCAGCCCATGCCGGTGATCACGACGCGGCGCGAGGAGTCGCCGCCGTGGCGGGTCGCTCCCGTCATCTCAGCCGGCTTCCTCGTCGGTGGCATCCGGGTGGCCGCGCAGCGAGTCGAGCATGTCGGGGTTCAGGACGCGCACGAGCCCGCCATCCTTGAGGCGGCGCCGATGGAAGTTGATGATCAGGCCGAGTTCGAGGCCCGCAGCGCGCAGCATTTGTCGCATGGCCGTGCGCGCAAAGCCGTCCACCTCTTCGAGGTCCGTCATCACCCAGACGGCGAAGCGGTTGTCGACGTACAGGCTGAAGACGCACTCGCCGACGTCGCTGTCGCGGTACTTGACGGGGAAGCGGCGATCGACCTCATGGTTCACGCCCGCGTCTTTCAGGTCGTTCGAGAGCGCATTGAGATAGACCTCGCGCTCGAAGCCGGGGCCGAGCACCGTGTGGATCTCGATGGCGCAGCCGATGACCTTGCGGCTGACTTCGCTCAGCGCCGGATCGAGTTCCTCATCGCGCAGTGTCGGGCGGCGGTCGAATTCTTCCTGCTGGCCTGGTCTTCTCATCGCATAGTTCTCCGTAGATGGTTGTGTCATTCCCGATCCAGCGCGATCTTCAGCCGCGCATCAATTCTCGTTCAACGCCCCCAGAACAACCGCTGCGTTCTGTCCTCCCATCGACCCCGTGCACACGAGGACGCGCCGCAGGCGGGCATCGCGCGCCTTGCTGGCCCCGGCCGCCAGCCCGGATGCCGGCTTCCCGGCGTGGAGCCGTGCCGGCAGGGCCTGACGCCTGATGCACATCGCGCCCACGCTCGCGCTGAGCCCACCCGCGCCGGCCATGGTATCGCCGACGGCGGGCGTGAGCGTCACGAGCGGGATGCTGCCGAGCCGGTCGGCGAAGACGTCGTGCAGGGCGGCCGCTTCGGCCTCATCCTCGCTGCGGACGCCCGAGGCGTGGGGCACGATGGCGTCGATCTCCCCCGCATTGGTGGAGGAATCCTGGAGAGCGCGGCGCACGGCGGAGGCGAGCCCGCGGCTGCGAGATTTGAGATCGCCGGTCACGGGGCCACAGGCCGCGCCGAAGCCGAGAACTTCGACGAGGTTCCTCGCGCCGCGCTGCTTCGCGGTGTCGAGCGATTCGAGGAGCGCGATGCCCGCGCCCTCGCCGAGCAGGCCGCCGGTCGCCTCGGGGTCATAGGGTCGCACGTGCCGCCACGCGCCGTCCTGGCCCGGATCGATGCGCGCTGGGGCGACGCGCCCGGCCATGTGCATGCGCATCAGGCCCATGTGGTTGACCTTGGATTCCGCGCCGCCGGCGAAACAGAGGTCCGCATCGCCGCGCTGGATGACGCGCAGGCTTTCGCCGATCGAGAGCAGGCCGCTGGCTTCGGCGCAGGTGATGGTGTTCGACGGGCCGCAGGCCTCGTGGATGATCGTCACGTGGCAGGCGAGCATGTTGGGCAGGTACTTGAGGAGCCAGAGGGGAGTGAGGTTGTGCATCCCCGACTCCCCCCACTTCTCGTACGAAAAGCCGCCGGCATCGGCGCGACCGGTCTTCTCATCGACGGCCGACGCGAGCGCGAACGCGAGTTCGGGAATCTCCGCCGCGATCAGGCCCGCGCCGATCTGGCAGCCGACACGCGCGGGCGGATAGGTGGTTTTCGGGGCGGCGGGGCTTTCGGTCTCGCCGTTGAGCGTGCCGCGCGTGACGATGCCCGCGTCTTCGACGGCGGCCTTGGCCGCGCCGACGGCGAGTTCGATGTCGCGGGCCATGACCTTCACCGCCTTGCGGTAGTGCTTGGGGACGTGGTCCCTGGCGGAAAAGTCGAGCGCCTCGCCCGCCGCCTGGCAGGGGAAGCCGGAGGGGTCGAAGCGGGAGATGCGCTTCAAGCAGGAGCGGCCCTCATAGAGCGCATCCCACAGCGCCTGCACGCCGCAGCCGAAGCCGGTGACGGCGCCGAGACCCGAGATGACCACGCGGCGCGACATGAAGGGGGGCATTCTACGCGCGGGGGAGTTCACCGCGGATCACGCTGGCGCGCTCGGCCTCCGTGCCTTCGCTTCCCGGATCGGCCGCTCGGCACTGCGACTTCGTCGGCGCTCGCCCTGCGGCATCGGGCCTTGGGCTCGCTGCGTGCCTCGCTGGCCCTACACTCGCCGAAGTGAGCGAGATCACGAGCGTTGCGCTGAAGGTTGGGCTCGAGGTGCACGTCGAACTGGCGACGCGCAGCAAGGTGTTCTCGCGCTCGGGCAATCCCGCGCACCCGGACTGTTACGAGTCGGCGCCGAATTCGCTGGTTGATCCCGTGGTGCTCGGCCTGCCGGGAGCGCTGCCGGTGCTCAACAAGGATGCAATCGACATGGCCATGCTCGTGGGCATGGCGCTGGGGTGCTCGATCGCGAAGTTCACGAAGTGGGACCGCAAATCCTACTTCTATCCCGATCTGCCCAAGAATTACCAGATCAGCCAGTACGACCTGCCGCTGTGCTTCGACGGGGCGGTGGACCTTCCGGACCCGGCCGACCCTGCGGGCGGCAAGACAGTGCGCATCGGGATCATCCGGGCGCACCTCGAAGAGGACGCGGGGAAGCTGCTGCACGAGTGGCCGGGTGGGCGGCCGATCGACTTCTCGATCATCGACTTCAATCGTGCGGGCACGCCGCTGCTGGAGATCGTCACGGCGCCGGATTTCACGACGGCCGATCAGGTGGCGGCGTTCGCGCGGCTGCTGCGCACCATCTGCCGCTTCCTGGGCGTGAGCCACGGCGTGATGCAGCGCGGGCACATGCGCTTCGAGCCCAACATCAACACGATCCTGCGCCTCTCTGACGGGCGACAGATCGAGACGCCGATTGTCGAGATCAAGAACCTCAACTCGTTCAAGTCGCTCAAGGCGGCGATCGAACACGAGGCGGCGGAGCAGCCACGGCGGTTCCTCGCCGAAGGGCGCGTCATGGACCCGGGCGCGAAGACGACGCGCGGCTGGGACGATGCGCGCGGCACCTCGGTCCTCCAGCGCGAGAAGGAGGATGCCCACGACTACCGCTACTTCCCCGATCCCGACCTGCCGCCGGTGGTGGTCGATGAGGCGTGGCAGGCGCAGGTGCGCCAGCGCCTGCCGGAACTGCCCGCGCAGCGGGCGAAGCGGTATGCGGACGAGTTCGGGCTGGCGGCGCGCGAGGCGCAGTCACTCGTCGATGAACGCGAGACGTGCGACCTGTTTGAGGGGGCGCTGGCGGCCGCGAGCGCCGGGGTGAGCGAGCCTGCGGAGCGAGACCGCGCGGGTCGGCTCATCGCGAACATGATCCTGCAATCGGGCCTCAAGCGGGCCAACGAGCGCGGCATCGATGTCGGCGAACTGGGCATCACGCCGGCGCGTCTCGGTGCGCTGGTGCGTCTGCGCCAGGCGGAGAAGCTCAGTGCCGCGGGCGCGGATGCTCTCTTCGGCCGCCTGTGCGAAGAGGACGGCGACCCCGGGCACTTGGCACAGGAGATGGGGCTGCTTCAGGTGCGCGACGATGCAGCGCTGGCGGCGTGGTGCGATGAGGCGATCGCGGCGCAGCCTCAGGCCGCGGCGGATGTGAAGGCCGGCAGGGATGCGGCGCTGGGAAGGCTCATCGGCGAGGCGATGAAACGCTCGAGCGGTCGCGCGGATGCCAAGGCGGTGCGCGAGGCACTCATCCGGAAACTGCGCTGAACCGCTGGCTCAGATCCCCGTCCTCCCCCGCTCCTTCTTCAGCCGGTCGATCTGATCGTTGACGAATTCCATCACCACCTTCTCATCTTTCTTGTACTCGATCTTCTGCTCGGTCAGGTTCGCGTAGCGGCGTTCGAGGCGCTGAAGGTCCTTCATCGCATCGCGCACCCTGGTCCAGGCCTTGATCGACTCATCGGTCTTGGCGCGCCACTGGCGGATGGCGGACTCGGTGAACTGGCCGGTGCTCTTGTCGTACCCGTAGGTGAAGTTGTGCGGGTCGGAGCGCTGCGCCTCGGCGATGTAGATGCCGAGGTTGCCGACGATGCTCTTGTGTTCCTCGACGATTCTGGCGGCTTCTTCGGCGCGCTGCTCGCCGCGCTTCATCGCCGCCACGCCCACCCGGCTGGCCGGCTTCCACTCCGGCAGCCCGAGCGCTTCGCCCAGGTCGGCCACGGCGCCCGCCGGCCGGGCGAAGCCGATCTGCGTCGCCTGTTCGCCCGTGAGCGTGAGAACGGTTGTGCGCCCGTCGAGCTCGGTGATCTCGGCCTTGTCGATGTCGCGCGGCCGCTCGCCGGCGGCGACGGTCTTGCCGTCGCGGTCCTCCCACGTGTAGAGGCAGGACTCCATGAGCATCATGGATCGGATGACATCGGGGTTGTGCCCGTTGCGCTGTGCGAGCGTGGCGAGACGCGCGGCGAGGATCGAGTTCATCTTGGCGTCCACCTCGGCCTCGCCGGTGGTCGCGTCGCGCGAAAAGGCGACGGCCCCGCCGAGCGTCGCTCCCTCGAGCACGAAGATGTTGTCGGAGGCGGCCACCAGCCAGATGCCGGCACTGATGGCGTTGTCGATCAGCGCGTGGATGCGCACCTCGACCCCCTGCTTGCGCATCGTGGCCCGATGTTCCTCGAGCAGGTCCACCATCTCGTTGGCCTCGGACACGATGCCGCCGGGCGTGTCGATCCCCAGCACGATGTGCGGGACCTTGACACTGCGCACGGCGCTGAGAGCTGCGCGAAGGCCGTTCGCCGTCGCCTGCTCACCGATGGCGCCCACCACGGGCACGACGATGTAGTTGCCCGGCGTCTCGGAGGCCCCTTCGCCGGGCTCGGCCGACGGGGGCTCAGCCAGGCCGGGCATGGCCTCGGAGGGACGAGCGGTCGGATTGGTGGCGTTTGTCACCCCGGTTCGCTGGATCGATTCGATCTCCGACCTCTTGAGCGTGAGCGTGGCGAGAATGCCGGAGACCTTGGTGCGGATCCGGACCGCTTCGCGTGTCTCCTCAAGGATGTCGCCGGCGTAGAGCGTGCCGTTCTTCATGGCGATCAGGTCCGCGCGTCCCGGCGCGGCGGTCGCCAGCAGCGCGAACACAGCCGCCGCCATCCACGCGCAACGCCGGAGCCCGCGCACCAGTCGGTTTGTCATGGATCGCTCCTCCACCCAGCCGGCGGGCCCAACGAGCCGGCCCAGGCGGTCTCAAGAGTTCTCAAGATTAGTTTCGAAGGCGGTTGGTCGCAATGTCCCAGGCGGGGCGGCGCGTGGGGTCACGGCGGCAACTTCGCTAATCCTTGAGTTGGGAGAGCAGGCCGGCGGCGCCCGCGATGATCGCACGGGCCCGCTCCACATCGGGCTCATGCGCTCCGAACTCGTTCACGAGGCTGAGGGTGAAGGCCCGCCCATCGGCCCGCTCCAGCAACCAGATGTTGGCGACCGTTCCCGGCTCAGCACCGACGCACGCGCGGATCGATTTCCACGGCGCGCCGTCAAACTCGCGCCAGAGATCAGGCTCTGCCAGAGCCTCGATGGCCGGCCCCATGCCCTTGCGCCTTCCGAGGCTGGCCAGGCACGCCATCTGGGCCGCGAGAAGTTCCGGGCTTGCAAACCACCCGACCTCGCTCAGGCGTTGCGGCCGCGTCCAGCGCAGGACCATCGTCTCAAGCACGCGCTCTCGCGGCAGGTCCTCGGCGAGGATGCGACGTCGTTCCGCGGTTCCCGACTGCGCGTAACGCTCCAGGGGTTCTTGAGTCGCCGAGCACTTGAGCGTGAAGAACTCGCGCGTCGTCAGGAACGGCTCGGGCTCGAGCGGAGAATCGGGCGCGACAATGCGCGAGAGCCGCGCGATGTGTTCCTCGACTGCCGCGCGGCCGATGAGCGCGATCAGATGATCGGTCGCGGAGTTGTCCGCCTCCGCCACCATCCAGCGCGCCATCTCCGAGAGCGGAAGAGCGGACCCGGGAGCGAGCGAGCCGACGCGGCTGTCGGGCACGCTCTTGTGCGCGGCCTCGACCGGGATCGGCTGATCCCAGCGGAGGGCGCCCTCGCCGCCGACCGAGATGTTCTCCGCGATCGCGCCGAGCACGAACAGACGCGAAGCCAGCGCGACATTCGTGCGCTGGCCGGCGCGAACGCCGTGGAGCCGGCGCACGCCGCCGCCCGGCGGCGCTTCCAGCGAGGCGAAACCCGATTCGCCGGTCAGGCCCTGGAGATCGAGGTCCAGCAACGGCCAGCCGTCGTAGAACGCGCCGCGCGGTCCGGTTGCGGGCGGGCGGGGCTCCAGCGACACCGCGTTGATGCGGAACGGATCGTTTCGCTCGGTGGCCAGCAGCAGGTCCCACTCGGAGCCGTCGCTTCTCATCCGCAGCGCGACGCGCACTCCGAAGCCGTCGGGGCTGTGCACGTGACGGACCTGCCACTCGCCGCTGCGCCCGCGCAGATCGGTGAGTTTGCGCTCGAGCGCCGGCAGGTTCACTTTGTCGCGAAACTCGGCGGTGAACGCTCCGGCGTCCAACGGCTCGACCTCGCCGCGCATGAAGCGGACGAACCAGAGGGCGCGCGTGCGGGCCGCGTGCTCGACCCGGTCGGGAGTCGCGGCGGGCGGCTCGGGCGCCGGGTCCTGGGCGTTGACCTGCGCCGCGAAGAGGCAAAGCGACGAGAGAGCCGCAGGCACCAAGTACGCGCGGCGCGTCAACCGACCGAGCAGCATTCGGCCTCTCAGATTCACGCCCTGACGATACCGCTCAATCGGCAGGCGTGTTCCCCTCCTGCCGTCCGCGGGTCACTCTTCCTCCGCCTTCGGCTTGTACGCGGCCACGATCTCGGCCTGCACCTGGGGCGGCGTGCGCTCGTCGTGGCTGTAATCCATCACGTAGGAGCCCTGGCCCGCCGTCATGCTCTTGAGCGTGTTGGCGTAGGTGGTCATCTCGGCCAGCGGCACCTTGGCCTTTACGACGCACAGATCGCCCGGCAGGTAATCGGTGTTCATGACCTGCCCGCGCTTACCGCTGATGTCCGCCGTGATGTCGCCCATGTTCGTCGAGGGCGCCGTGATCTCGACATCGACATAGGGCTCGAGCAGAACGGGGCGCGCCTTGGTCACCGCATCGATGAACGCCTTGCGTCCGGCCGTCACGAACGCGACTTCCTTGGAGTCCACCGGGTGGTGCTTGCCGTCGTAGACGCGCACGCGCACGCCCGTGAGCGGGTAGCCGGCGACCGCCCCCTCGGTGAGCACCTGGCGAACGCCCTTCTCAACGGCGGGCAGGAACTGTCGGGGGATCGAGCCGCCGACCGTGTCGTCCACAAACTCCAGCCCGGAGCCGTCTTCGCTCGGGCCGCTGAGCGGCTCGACGCGCAGGTACACCTCGCCGAACTGCCCGGCGCCGCCGGTCTGTTTCTTGTGCCGATGGTGGCCCTCGGCCTTGGCGGTGATGGTCTCTTTGTACGCCACCTTCGGCGGGCGAGTGTTCACGCCGACGTGGAAGCGGTTCTGGAGTTTCTCGAGCAGGACGCGCATGTGCAGCTCGCCCAGGCCGCGGAGCACCGTCTCGCGCGTCGCGATGACGCGCTCCAGGACGCACGTCGGGTCCTCATCGGTCAGCTTGGCGAGCGAGGGGCCGAGCTTCGTTTCGTCGTTGTGGCTCTTGGCGTCCACGGCGAGCCCGAACATCGGCTTGGGCAGCGCAATCGGCTTGGCGCGCAGCCCATCGAGCGAGTGCGTGCCGTGGAGCACGCCGCCGAAGTGCAATTCGTCGATCTTGGCCAGCGCGATGATGTCGCCCGGGATGGCCTGGGGCACCTCGCGCGTCTCCTTCCCGAACACCTTGAACACGTGCCCGATGCGCAGCGCCTTCTTCCCATCATTGAGGAACAGCTGACTGGCCGCGTTGATCGTCCCCTGATGCACGCGCAGCCACGCGAGTTTCCCGACGAACTGGTCGGTCGTGACCTTGAAGACGTGAGCCACCGGCTCGGCCGCGGGATCCGGTTTGGCGACCCACTCCTCTTCCTCGCCTTCGTCCTTGGTGACGATGAACGGGGCCGGGTTGCCCTCGAGGGGGCTGGGGCAGAGGTTGGCGATGATGTGCAGCAGATCGTCGAGGCCCGCGCCGGTGCGCGCGGAACAGAAGAGCACCGGGATGAGGTGCCCCTCGCGCAGGCACTTCTCAAAGGCGTCGTGGAGTTGCTTCGCGTCGAGTTTTTCTCCCTGCTCGAGGTAGGTGGTCATCAACTCCTCGTCGACCTCGACCACCTGCTCGACCAGCGCCTTGTGCGCCTCGGCGGCGCTCGAAAAGTCGGTCTGCCCGTCCGAGTGTTCCCAGAGGTCCACCACATCCGTGCCGCCCTTGCAGGGCAGGTTCACCGGCAGGCACACGCTCCCGAACTCCTCGCGGATTCGCCCGAGCAGTTCTTCGCACTGCTCTGCATGGTCGTCGATGCGGTTGATGATGATCATCCGCGGCAGGCCGCGCTCCTCGGCCTGCTTCATGAGCCGGCGCGTCATGGTCTGCACGCCGCGGTCGGCGCCCACGACGACGCCCACCGTCTCGACCGCCGGGAACACAGACAGGGCCTGGCCGACGAAATCCGGGTAGCCGGGGGTGTCGATCAAGTGCACCACACGCCCCTCATGGGTGAAGTGCACCATCGCGGCGTTGAGCGAGTGCTTGTGGTGCTTTTCCTCCGGCTCGTAATCCCCGACCGTGTTTCCTTCCTCCACCGTGCCCGCCCGACCGATCAGTTTCAGCCGGTGGAGCAGGGCCTCCACCAGCGTGGTTTTGCCCGCGGCGTTGTGACCCACGAGCGCAATGTTGCGGATGTCCGCCGTCGTGTAACTGGCCATCGGCAAGCCGCTCCCTTTCCACCGCGCTCCGCCCGGCGGCGGTGAACGCGGCACGAGTTCCCTCGGCGACGACGCGACCACCCCGGCCGCACCGGCCCGTCCCCGCACGAATCGCCCCGACCGCGCTGACCCACCAGCGAGGCAGAGCCAACCGGAGCAGTGTAAGAGCTTTCCCGAGCCCCGCCGACCCGATCACCCAGGGACCGGCACCGGACTTTCTCCCGTCTTTGCTACCTCACGGGCGAGAACCGTCAAGGCCCGCTCAAGACGCGCCGCGGGCGGCCGCTCCTTGTCACCAAAGATCACGTCGAGGCGAAGGCGCGCATCGGGGCCTGCGATCTGGTAGCGGCGTCTGTCGATGGGCATCCCGAAAAAGCGCCGCTGGCTGCCGCCGGAGACCCCCAAGTCTTCGATCGCGACCATCGATCGTGAGGAGCCCGCGTTCCCGCCAAGGGCTCGGCGCCCGGGGCTCAGGACGACCAGCCGCCTTGTCGTCAGCACGAGCCAACGACGCCGCCGATCGTGCATCAGTGCGGCGAAGATGTGCCCGAAAAGCGGGATGCTCACCATTGCTCCGAAGAGCCACCGATCGCGCGCCGATTGTTGGACCTGCGCCGGGGCCCAGCCGACGAGGCGCTCGCTTGGCGGCCGATGATCTCGCAGCGCCGGGCGGAGCGACATGGGGCCGTACTCGAACTTGGGAAAGCGAGCCAGGTTGTTCCTCCGCGGGCGCGGCGAGCCGGTGACTCTATGTGCCTGCGGCACTCCGAGCCGATGAAGTACGCTTCTGCGACGACCCGGTGCGATTCGGAGTTCGACATGGCCCTTGAACGCCTCTCGACCGATCCCGAGCCCTGTGTGATCGTGATTTTCGGCGCCTCGGGCGACCTCACCCAGCGCAAGCTCATCCCCGCCCTCTTCGAGCTCGACCACCAAAAGCGCCTGCCCGCGGGCCTGTGCGTCCTGGGCGTCAGCCGCACGAAGATGTCCGACGACCAGTGGCGAGAATCGCTCCGCCCGTCGGTCGAGAAGAACGCCGCCGCGGAGTTCTCGCCCGAATCGTGGAGGCCCTTTGCGCGCCGGCTCCACTACCACGCGGCTAGCGCCACTGAGGCCCCGGCCTATCCCGGCCTCATTCAGCGCATCAACGAGATCGGTGCTCAGCACGGAACGACGGCCCGATCGAGCGGGGCCGCGGCCGGCGCCTCGCCGAACATCCTTTTCTATCTCTCGGTCGCGCCCCAACTCTACGAACCCATCGTGGAGCGGATCGGCGCGGCGGGCATGGTGCTCGAGGGCAAACGGTGGTGCGCGCTCGAGCCGGCCAGCATGCCCTGGCAGCGGATCATCGTCGAGAAGCCCTTCGGCGAGGACCTGCAGTCGGCCGTCGGACTCAACCGCACGCTCGGGCGTGTCTTTGAGGAAGAGGCGATCTATCGAATCGATCACTACCTCGGGAAAGAGCTCGTCCAGAACATCCTGGTGATGCGGTTCGCCAACTCGCTCTTCGAGCCGCTTTGGAACAACCAGTACGTGGACCACGTGCAGGTGACGGCGGCCGAGAAAGTTGGCGTCGGGCGCCGGGCGGGCAACTTTTATGACGCCGCCGGCGCGCTGCGTGACATGATCCAGAGTCACCTGCTGCAGGCGGTCGCGCTCATCTCGATGGAAGCGCCGGCCCTGTACGACTCGGCTTCGATCCGGCGCGAAAAGATCAAGGTCGTGAACACGGCGCGCGAGATCTCGGTCGAGGAGGCCCACGAGTTCGCCGTGCTCGGGCGCTACGGCCCATCGGGCAACGGCGAAGACGAGGACGCCGGCCTGGCCTACGAGCGGCTCGACGGTGTAGACGCATCGAAGCGCACCGAGACGTACGCCGCGATGCGCATTCTCTTTGACAACTGGCGCTGGTCAGGCGTGCCGTTTTACGTCCGCTCGGGCAAGAAGATGGCACGCAAACTGACGGAGGTGGTGATTCAGTTCAAGCAGCCGCCCGTGAACCTGTTCAGGCACATGGAGCCGTTCGCTTCGGGGGCGGTGCGTCCCGCCAATCGCATCATCATCAACATCGCGCCGGAGGATGGCATCTCGCTGCGATTCGAGGCCAAGGTGCCGGGCCCGAAGTTCCAGATCGAATCCGTGAAGATGGACCTCGACTACAGCAAGGCGTTTAACTCCAAGCCCATCGAGGCCTACGGTCCGCTGATGCTCGACGCGATGCGCGGCGACCAGACGCTTTACAAGCACCGCGACGAGGTCGAGAGCGGCTGGCGGATCTGCCAGCCTGTGCTCGATTCACGCAAGGTGCGCCAGAGCATCGAGACCTATTCACCGGGCTCCTGGGGCCCTGCTTCGGCCGATGCCCTGCTCGCGCGCGACGGCCGGAAATGGCACAACCCGGTGAAGGGAGAGACGCGGTAGCGGCCAGCAAGCTCACCAGGGCACTGCGGATCGTCGTCGCCACGAAGGATGTTGGAGTGACACTACTCCGTTACGGCCGCGCCCGGCGGTGCCCTGGGAATTGAGCCGCTCCCGATGGGATGCACCCGACGGTTGGGCCCAACCGCGCGGCTCCTACACTGCGATCATGCCCGACCCGTCGCCGCCCGGCGCTGCCGGCACCCCCGGGAGTCCATCCCCCCACTCCCTCGAGCCTTATTCGCTCGAGCCCGAGCCCGCCGCACCGCGTCTGACCGGCGAAGTGATCCTGCGCCCGGACGCCGAGGATCTTCACTACGCCCTCGCCTGCGACCTCCTGCTGCACGCGTTCAATTGCGTGCGGGCATTCGGCGATTTTCATCTCGCGCTGTCCGGCGGCTCCACCCCACTGCCGTTCTACCGCCGCCTGATGGTGGATCCGCTCTTCCGGGACTTCCCTTGGAAGCGCACCCATCTCTGGATCGTCGATGAGCGCCGCGTCCCCCCCGATGACGAGCGATGCAACTTCCTTCAGATTTCCGAGACGCTCGTCGAGCACTCCGACATCCCGCGATCTCAGGTGCACTCGATGGATGCGCTCGCGCCGAACGCCGACCGTGCGTACGAGAAGGAACTTCGCGACACGCTCTCCTGGCGCGAGAAGGGCCACGATCGGCTCGACTTTGTGCTGCTCGGGATGGGCTCCGACGGGCACACGGCGAGCCTGTTCCCCCGCTCGCCGGCGATCGCGGAACACCGCAGGCTTGTGGTGCTCAACTCCGGTCCCACTGTGACGCCGCCCGACCGCGTGACGATGACGCTGCCGCTGATCAACGCGTCCCGTTTCGTAGCCGTGCTGGTGACGGGCTCCGCCAAGCGCGCGGCCATCGAACGGGTGGCGCTGGCCGCCGCCACCGGCGCGCTACAAACCGAAGATATGCCGATCCTCGGAGTCAAGCCGATCGGCGGCGCGCTGCGGTGGTACGTCGACCACGAAGCGGCGCCGCCGGCGTGAACCGGCTTCGGCTGCCAACACACGTTCGTGGGGTGTTTGCAAACGCGGTTGGTGGCGCTATTTCGCCGTGTACTGCCCGCGGCCGACTCGCTTGAACCGGGAGTCCTTGATCAAGGTCTGGTTCACGATGGTGCGGAAGTTCGGCGACGTGGTCCGGTAGCCGCGCTTCTGAACCGCCTCCGAAACCTCGGTCACGGACATCGTCGCGTTCTTGAGTGTCTTCGCCAACGCATCGGCCAGGTTCGAATCGTTGCGCGGCCGGCGCCGGCCGACTCCGAGCGATGCGAGGCCGCGACCGACGCGCAGCCGCCCGCCCGCCCTGCCGATCTCCGACTCGACTTCCGCCAGCGCGGAGGCGAGCGAATCACGCTTGCGCACCAGTTTCTTGAGGTGCCGGTTGATCAACCGCTCGTGACGCCGGATTGCCGCCTGCAAACTGGCGATGCTGAGTCCCCTTGCTTGACGCCTTGCCATCAGTAGATCTCCTCGCACATTCCCTTGGGTTCGCGTCCACCGACGGTCCCGGGTCAATCGAGCCCCGGCCGCCGCGGCGGAATCGCCTTGAGTTCGGGCTGAAACTCTGCTGCCGCAGCCGATCGGCCGCGGCCCACTCAGGCTAACAGACCCCCCTGGGTAGGGCAATGCCTCTTGCAAACGCATTCTAGTGAAGAAAGACAGGGACTCTCGCGCTAAGCAGGCGACCGGCTGATCAAAACCTAACAACTTGACCGCAGGTGATTGAAGCTTGCTCGGCAACCGTCATGCATCCGTGATTTCCCCGCCAATCATGGGACTATCCCGCCATCTTTCGGCGCGGCCGCGGCGGGTTTTATTGTTTCCACGACTGTCGGCGGTTGCCCCGTGCGCGATCGTACGCGGAGGTGTTGCGCTCGATCAGACGACAGTTGCGATTCAAGATCGCATCTCAAATCCCAGTCTTTCCAAGAGACCGTTGAAGTGTTCGACACTGAAGAACTCGACGATGAGCCGTCCGCGGTTTCGATCCCGGTTCGTTTCGATCTGGACCTTGCTTCCGAGATGCTCGCCCAATTGGCGTTCAAGTTCCGTGAGCACTCCGGCATTCTGGTCTTGCGCTGCTGTCGCGCGGCCGATCCCTCCTTCGTGCTTGGCACTCGAGAAGCGAGAGACCCATCTCTCTGTCTGCCGCACGGACCAGGATTCGCTTGCCGCCCGTTTCGCGGCGTCGATTCGCGACGGCCCGGGCGGAAGCGAAAGAAGCGCTCTTCCGTGCCCGAACGAGAGCGAGCCTTCGCGAATCAGTCGCTGTATGGCATCTTCCAGTTCGGTGAGCCGCACGAGGTTTGCGACGCTGGCGCGGTCGAGTCCCAGGCGCGCTGCAGCGCCCTCTTGCGTGAGATCAAACCGCTCGATCAAGTGACGGAGGCCCCACGCGCGGTCCATCGCGTTCAGGTCCTCGCGCTGCATGTTCTCGACGAGCGCCCACTCGGCCGATTCACGGTCGCTGAGCGAGACGATGAGCGCCGGCACTCGATCCAGCCCGGCCAGCGTCGCGGCCCGCCACCGTCGTTCACCCGCGACCAACTCGTATTTGCCCCCCTGCTCCCCTGGCGCGCGGCGCACGGCGATCGGCTGGATCACACCGGTTTGGCGGATCGATCCGGCCAGATTCTCCAGCTGTTGCGGCTGGATTCTCTGGCGCGGCTGGAACTGACTGGGGACGATTTCGCTCAGCGGCAGCCAGACCAGCGGGCTCTCAGGCACGGACGGATCGACTGTCGCCGCGCTTGGAGGTTGCCCGTCGTGACGAACACTAGTTGTTGCAACATGTATTTGCGGGTCGACGGAGATGGGCTTCGACAGCAAGGCGCTGAGGCCCTTGCCGAGCCTCGGTTTCTGCCGGTCTTTCACGCGAGGGCCTCCTCCCATGTTTGCCGGAGCGGAGCGTTGCGGGCCGGTTCGTCATCCTGCCGATCGGACATTGCGTTCAAGGCACGTTACTCGACAAGTGGCGAATCGAGAAATGAAGCGAAATGACGGTCATACCGTGGGGAAGGCCCCCGCCTCCATCGAGGTCATCTCCCGAGCGCTCGTTGTGATCGACGAACATGCGCTCGTATGCCGAAACACCAAGTCCGGGTATTCCTACCTTCCAGGCGGGCACGTCGAACCAGGGGAGTCGGCGAGTGAGGCCTGCGCGCGAGAGCTGGCGGAGGAGACGGGCCGTGCGTCAAGCGTTGGTCGGTGCCTGTTGATCTCGGAAGTCCGCTTCAGACAGAACGGTCGGACCCGCCACGAATTGAATCTGGTGTTCCACGTGGAACTTGATCTCCAATCGCGGTTGCCGCTGGCCAGCTTGCCAGAAGTCAGCAGCCAGGAGGCCGGCATCGCATTCGAGTGGACTCCATTGGCTGGGGTGGGCGCCTTGGATCTGAGGCCGGCCATCGTTCGATCGTGGCTCGTGGCCGGATTCCAGGACCGGTCGCTGTTTTCACGACCCTTGGACTTCCAATCGAGTTCGAACTAGCGAGGTCAAGCCCGGTCCGAGAATCTCTGGTGATTGGTTGGTCGGGACATGGCACAACCCAATCGGGTAGTGCTGAATCCCTAGGCGTCCTCGACTCCAGCTTAGCCTCGCGGCGAACCCGGCCGATAGTGCCGCTGACCGCTTCCAAGCGGAAGGCGCCCTGTCGAATGGCCGCAGGAATTCGCGATGATTCTGAGCTGAGCGATCCATTGGCTCGAGTCGAAGCGCTCGAAGCCAAAGTTCGCGCATTGGAAGCCGAGCTCGAGCGAACTCACCGGCTCGCGACGCTGGGAACGATTGCCGGCTCCATCGCTCACGAGTTCAACAACATCCTGACCCCTGTGCTCAGCTATGCCCAGTTGGCTCTCGCGTCGCCAGATGATCGTGCCCTGCTATCGAAAGCTGTTGCCAAGGCTGCCGAGGGATCTCAGAAAGCGGCAGAGATTGCTTCGGCGATGCTCGGCTTCGTGCGAGATGGTGACTCATCCGCCCCCGCGAATGTGCTCAACGTCGTAAAGGACGCTGTGTCCTGCATCGGAGGCAACCTCGGCAAGGATGGAATCGAGCTTGTGATCGACGTGCCGGCGGACTGCACGGCGGCGATCAAGCCGATTGCGTTGCACCAAGTGATGCTCAATCTGCTGCTGAACGCGGTGAGCGCGATTCGTCCAAGCCCTGGACGGATCTCAATCGAGGCTTGGGAAGCGCCGCGTTCCACGTGGAACCGTGGCCAAGCAACTTCCGGAGCTGGGAATTCAAATGCCGGAACTCATTGGCTGATCCGTGTATCCGACAGCGGCAGGGGTGTGCCCACGGAGGTGGCCGACCGTGTGTTCGACCCGCTGGTTAGCGCGCCGACGGGTCCTGGATCTCGTCGTGGCACCGGCCTCGGGCTCTCGATCTGCAAGCAGCTGATTGAGCGTGCGGGCGGGACGATTTCGCTCGCGAGCACATCGGGCTCTGGGGCCGTTTTCGAGATTCGACTTCCCAAGGTGACGCAAGAGACCCACGCGTCCGCGGCTTGAGCGCCGCTTCCCCAGAATGAGTAGCACCAAATAAATGCGTACACAATTATTGTGCACACATGTTAATTGGAGCTGACGTCGCTCACTTCGGGTAATGCGGCGAGACGAGCCTTCGGTCGGTACTGTCTGCGGACCGAAACTCGCCGCGTGGGCGGGCCGGTGTGGCCTTGAGTCAACAGGAGCGATCTCCCATGAGGAAGTCGAGCGTTGTGGCGGTGGCGGTGCTCGCGCTGAGCGCCGGTGCGATGGTGCTCGGACCGGTCCGGGCGCAGGACTCAAAGCCGGCACCGGCCGAGCAGAAGGCCGAGCAACTGGGCGCATTCCGGGTCGACGGAGTCCACTCGATGGTTGTGTTCCGAGTCGGGCACCTTGGCGTTTCGTACGCGTACGGGATGTTCCAATCGCCCGAGGGCTCTTTCACGATCGATCAGGCCAATCCCTCGGCGAGCATCCTCGATATTCGGGTTGAGACGAAGAACGTCAACACGGGCAACGAAGGGCGGGACAAGCACCTGCGGAGCCCGGATTTCTTCAATGCGGCGCAGTACCCGAACATCGCATTCCGGTCGCGATCATTCACCAAGACGGGCGACAAAGAATTCAAAGCTCAGGGCGACCTGACTTTCATGGGCCAGACCAAGCCGATCGAAATCGCCCTTTCGTTCGTGGGCGAGGGCGACACCGCGCAGGGGTACAAGGCCGGCTTCGAGGCCGAGTTCAAGATCAAGCGGAGCGAGTGGGGGATGACCAAGTATCTCGAGAAGAACGCCATCGGCGACGAAGTCAGTCTCTACGTGACGATCGAGGGCAAGAAGGGCTGATCGGCGCCGAGTTCTGGCCTCAACGCGAGAGTGAGCGATGGATCCGATCACGGGCGTGATCGCGAGTTTCGTTGCGCCCGCGATCGTGTGCGCGCTCGTGATGGCGCTTGGGCTGGCGTATCGGCCCAAAACTCGGAACGAATCTGCGCGTGACGGCAAGCGAGGTGGTCCCTGGTCGGCGCTGGGACTTGGGCTCGCGGCGATCGTCGCGGGGTCGTGGGCCGGCGGGCTTGGCGCCCGGGTCACCGCGGAGGGCCCAACCGGCCTGTATCCGCGCGGCGTCAACGATTGGATATTGCTGGTCGTCCTCTGCGCGGTTCTCGTTGGAGGGGCGCAAGGCGTGTTGTGTTCGCGCGGCGGCCATCGCGATGGTCGAGCCGCCGCTGCCGGGGTGCTTCTGCGATTCCTGATCGCAACGGGCGCGGCCTTTGCGGTGCTTCGATTGCTTGCTGGTGAGCGCCTGGGCGGGGCCGGGTTGCTTGGGTGGTCGAGCGCACTGGGCTGCGCGACCGCGGTCGTGTGGTGTTCGCTGGACCGGGCAGCGCTTCGCGACGAGCGGCAAGGCGGACGGATCGGCGCGCTCCTCGTTGCGGCGATCACGGCGGCGACGAGCGGCCCGCCTCTTGTCGCATGGGGCATGGTGACCGGCGGCCAAGTCGCGCTGGCGATCGCTTCAGCGCTTGGCGTTCTGGCGCTGCTGAGACGCGCCGGCGCTGGCGTCGCGACGATCGCGCAGGGCGGCGGCGCGGTCGTCGCGTTGTCGCTCGGCACGATATGGAGCGCCGCATCGTTCTGGACGGAGATTCCGGTTCCGATCCTCGCGCTGCTCTGGTGCACGCCGCTGGCGCTGTGGGCCGGCGTTGCACCTGGCGTGCGACAACTCAAGGGCTGGCGGTTCACTCTTTCCCTGGTGTTGACGGCGCTGATCCCCGCGGGTGTTGCACTCGCCCTTACGCTGGCCCGCGCGCCGAAGCTGGATTTCGTGGAGCGATCGGGTGAGCCTGCCGGCCCGCGCTCAGGCGCTGAAGTTGTGTTTAGCGATGCACCAGAGTGCGGACAGGCCGTCTCGCCACGTGATCTTCTTGCCCTCGGCGTAGGTTCGCCCGGAGTATGAGACCGGCACCTCGAAGATGCGCAGCGGCTGGCTTCCCGAGGGCCCGCCGCGCTCGCTCGCCGGCAATCGCATGCGGGCCAGGCGCGCGATGATCTCGGGCTCCACGCCGAAGCGGTCCTCCGCGATGCTCAGTTTGGCCGCGACGCGGCGCGAGAAGGCCTTGGTGCAGCACTCGATATCCGAGAGATTGAGATTGGTGAGCATGTTGGAGAGCGTCGTCAGGATCCGGTTGGCGACGGCGTGCCAGAAGTAGAGAACGCGGTGCGAAGTGCCGCCGCGGAAGCGCGAGCCGATGACGGCGTCGGCGCGATCGGTGAGCAGCGGGGCGAGCACGGTTGCGTGATCGGCGGGGTCGTACTCGAGGTCCGCATCGTGGATGAGCACGAAATCGGCATCGCGCGCGGCTTCAAGCCCGGCGCGGATCGCGGCGCCTTTGCCCCGGTTTTCGGCGTGGTGGACCACGGTCAAACGCTCGCGCAGTCGCCCGGCAAGCCCGTCGAGGAGAGCGGGCGAGTCGTCCGTGGAGCCGTCGTTGATGGCGATGATGCTCCGAGCGAGGCCAGCAGGGAGCGGCGCGGCATCGATGCGCATGATGGCGCGCTCAACGGTGAAGGCCTCGTTGTACACGGGCACGATGACGGCGAGCCTGGGCACGTCGTCAGGCTACACGCGGAGTGGGAGGGGACGGCTCGCGCAGAGGCGCAGGGCTCGCATTGAGGGCCGATCAGTAGGTTCAGCCCGAGCCCGACGGCGATCACGGTGCCCGAGCCGTGTTGATCCCTTCTGTCCTCGCTATAATCAGTGTCCATTGATCAAGGCCGCGTCGATCGACGCGGCGAGGATATCCACATCGTCGAGTCTCGGGTCGGTCTTGTGTCCATTGATCAAGGCCGCGTCGATCGACGCGGCGATCTTCTCGAGGGGGTGACCGAGCCCACTCAGCGCGTGTCCATTGATCAAGGCCGCGTCGATCGACGCGGCCGTGCTGCCGAACATCGATCTGAAAACCGTGGCGATGTGTCCATTGATCAAGGCCGCGTCGATCGACGCGGCAATCGACCAGATCCTCGGCCAGTGGGCGCACGCGGTGTCCATTGATCAAGGCCGCGTCGATCGACGCGGCGCCCGGTGCTTCGAACGAGAGCCGGGAGAGGTTGTGTCCATTGATCAAGGCCGCGTCGATCGACGCGGCCAGTCTCAAGAGTGATGCGACCCTCAAGGAACTGTAGTGTCCATTGATCAAGGCCGCGTCGATCGACGCGGCTGGAGATCGCCAACGACCTCAACGGCGACCTGACGTGTCCATTGATCAAGGCCGCGTCGATCGACGCGGCGATCGCGGCCCCGTCCGGGGCGAGCTCCAGGTAGACGTGTCCATTGATCAAGGCCGCGTCGATCGACGCGGCGTCGTTCGCTTTCTGGCGGAACTCCACCCAGGTGTGTCCATTGATCAAGGCCGCGTCGATCGACGCGGCCGCGGGCGACGGACCGGCGCACCTCATCAACGCACCGTGTCCATTGATCAAGGCCGCGTCGATCGACGCGGCGATACGTCTTCCCTGTGTATCCGAAGTAGATGGATTGGTGTCCATTGATCAAGGCCGCGTCGATCGACGCGGCCGCGAATCTCGGAGATAGAGTCGCGGATCGACTCGGGGTGTCCATTGATCAAGGCCGCGTCGATCGACGCGGCCCCGGCGGAGGAGGTCGACGCGAAGGCGCGAGCGCTCGTGTCCATTGATCAAGGCCGCGTCGATCGACGCGGCGCGATGAGTTGAGGTCAAAGATCGAGGGCGCCAGTGTCCATTGATCAAGGCCGCGTCGATCGACGCGGCCCCCCGTCGTCAGGGCATTGCACCCGAGTGTCGGCGTGTCCATTGATCAAGGCCGCGTCGATCGACGCGGCACGCACGCGCCCGCTGAACTCGCACGCAACAAGAAGTGTCCATTGATCAAGGCCGCGTCGATCGACGCGGCCATCGTGCGCGTCAGTGTTCACGCTGGGATTTCTGTGTCCATTGATCAAGGCCGCGTCGATCGACGCGGCGCCCCCGCCGTCCCGGATGGTTTGCAGGCGGTGGGTGTCCATTGATCAAGGCCGCGTCGATCGACGCGGCCCGCCGCCGGCTTCTCGCTGACGATCAGGCGCCGGTGTCCATTGATCAAGGCCGCGTCGATCGACGCGGCCATCGAGGAGCCGGCGACGCTCGACAGGATCACGATGTGTCCATTGATCAAGGCCGCGTCGATCGACGCGGCAGGATGCGCCAGGGCTGGGTGATCAGGCGGTGGACGTGTCCATTGATCAAGGCCGCGTCGATCGACGCGGCTGGGCCGATCGCGTGCAGCCGCCCGCGACAGAAGTGTCCATTGATCAAGGCCGCGTCGATCGACGCGGCCCCAGTTCGAATGCTCGCGCCGCCGCACTATGTCCAGTGTCCATTGATCAAGGCCGCGTCGATCGACGCGGCCTGCCAATCCAGTTCTTTCTTGGGCTCCCGCTCCAGTGTCCATTGATCAAGGCCGCGTCGATCGACGCGGCAAGCGTCTGCTGAATCAGATGATCGCCGTCGTGCAGTGTCCATTGATCAAGGCCGCGTCGATCGACGCGGCGAAAGTGCATCGCCACAAACCGCATTCTGGTCCTGGTGTCCATTGATCAAGGCCGCGTCGATCGACGCGGCAAGTACGACGCGCTGCGGACGATTCTCTCGACGCTTGTGTCCATTGATCAAGGCCGCGTCGATCGACGCGGCTCCACGAGGTCGTCCGAAAACTTCTGGAGGTCCGGTGTCCATTGATCAAGGCCGCGTCGATCGACGCGGCCGTTGAATACGTAATGGTCGCCGTACACATACCCGTGTCCATTGATCAAGGCCGCGTCGATCGACGCGGCCTGCTCGGCGACTTCGTTGATCTGGACCTCGGCGTAGTGTCCATTGATCAAGGCCGCGTCGATCGACGCGGCCGCGTGGGTAAACGACTCATACAGCCGGAAAATGTGTCCATTGATCAAGGCCGCGTCGATCGACGCGGCCTGACCGACCGGGCGCACCGACAACAGGCACTTCAAGTGTCCATTGATCAAGGCCGCGTCGATCGACGCGGCAGCCGGAACCGGAAGTCAACGCCGAACACGGCGCGGTGTCCATTGATCAAGGCCGCGTCGATCGACGCGGCATGGCCGGGTCGAGGAACTCGGTGACCAGATTCGTGTGTCCATTGATCAAGGCCGCGTCGATCGACGCGGCCGTCCGCAGGGGAAGGGGCGTAGACCAGTCGGTCCGGGTGTCCATTGATCAAGG
>Ga0187894_10000326_pt1 | contig 64444 bp, 56 predicted proteins | sample GBC1701081metaG_FD_136650 | JGI IMG/M metagenome (GOLD analysis project Ga0187894, IMG submission 136650) | White microbial mat communities from a lava cave in the Kipuka Kanohina Cave System on the Island of Hawaii, USA - GBC170108-1 metaG ... | reverse complement strand
CCGGTCGGATTGTTGGGGTTGCAGACGTAGAACAGGCCGACGGGCTGTGCCGCCGACGCCGCGAGCATCGCCGGCAGGTCGTGCGAGGCGTCCGCCCGTAGCGGCACGCGCACGACCGGCGCGCCGATGAACGTCGCGGCGGCGGCCGGAGCCTCGTAGCCGGGCTCGGCGACGACCAACGCGCGCGTCGGCGACGTGAAGGCGATGACGGCGTGATGGAGCGCGAGGCTCGAGCCCGGATACACGGCGAAGTGCTCCGGCTCGAGCTGGTCGAGCGCCGCGGCGGTCCGCACGAGGGCGTCGGTCTCTGGATACTGGTAGCGGTTCCCTCGCCGTGCGGCGCCGGCCAGGGCGGAGAGCGCGCGCTCCGACGGCCCGTCGGGAAACTCGTTGGCGTTGATCTTGACGGCGTCGTCCGGAATGGCGCCGGCGTTGGAGAGCTGCGCGAGGGCGTGCTCGCCGCCGAGAGACGCCGCCGTCATGCCGGCGCCTGCGAGCGCCGCGACGCGGAGCATCTGGCGGCGCGTGAATCCGCGCGCCCCGAGCTCCGCGATGGCCTTGCCCTCTAGGCCGCGCGCCGCGATGTCGAGAGCCTTCATCGTCACCTCCTGGTGTCCGCGTGGCCTATCACGAAAGGGCGCGCCGCCGCCCTCAGGGTCCCCGCGCGGCGACGCGCCCCACGAGCGTTGCGATGACCACGGCCAGGTAGAGCTGGCCGGCGATCGCCTCGAGCCCGGTGGCGATCCGCGCGCCCGGCGAGACGGGAACGATGTCGCCGAACCCCACGGTCGTGACCGTGATGGTGCTGAAATACTGGAACGTAGCGACGACCGCCGCATCGGAACGCTCGGAGAGCGGCGGGCCGTCCACGTGATACGCGCCCGGGAACGACGCCTCGAGCAGCCCGTGCAGGCGCATGAACGCGATGAGGATGAGCATGAAGCCGCACAGAGCCCCGATGACGGCGTCCCGTTCACTCGTCGCCGGTCGGAACACGTCGCCCAACACGACGACGAGGAGCCAGGCGAGGAAGGCCGTCGTGATCGAATCCTGCAGGACCCGGCTCACCTGCGGACCCAGGGGCAACACGCCGGACGCGAAGGCGAGCGACAGCCCAGCCATGAACAGGCTGAGCCACAGGGCGAGGCGGTTCGCGCTCAGCACGTAGACGCCCGCGAGCACGACGGCGATGCGGCCGAGCTGCACGAGCACGGCACCCGCCTGCGCATCGATCGCGAGGCCGTTCAGGACGTAGAGGAACCCGATCGCGGCGAGCAGGAGCGGGAACGAACCAGGTCGCACCTGCGAGCGCACGACGCGCAGCGCCGCTCGCGATCGGCTCGGGGCCTTCTCCTCGGAAACGTCCGACTTCGCCATCGCTCCACCTCGCGGCGCCGCGCTCGGGGCCGTGACCCGTCAGAGGCGGCTCAGATCCTCTGCGACCGTCAAGATGAGCAGCTGCCCGGCCAGCCCCGCCTCGCGATGGACGCCGATCGCCTGGACTTCGGGTGAGGTCGCGATGCGGTGGAACTCCGCGCGTGACGGGTACTCCGCGATCCCGACGGCGTCCCACGGCTCCTCGACTTCACCCAGGACGATCCCCTCGACGGTGCCCGAGAACAGGAAGCGGCCACCCGCCCCCTCGACGATGCGGCGCATCGCCCTCGCGTAGCGCATGTAGGCTTCGCGCCCCGAGACGTCATCGTCCCGACCATCCCTGTACTGCGCGCGCTCGTGGAACTTGAGAAGGTTCACCATCGCGATCGGGCCGCCGGACGTCGCCGTCGCGAGCGGCGCGATCTGCTCGAAGCTGGGGTAGACGCGATTGACGACGTTCATGATCGGGCCGAGGGACTAGCGCCTGCGGCGCAAGACCACAAGGCCGCGCGTCTACGGAACGGCCGCCCGCTGATGGGCCCCGAGCAGCGTCGCCGCGTCCGCGAGGTCCGGCGCGTCGTCGCCATCGGTGAACCGGGCATAGGCGCGCTGCAGCTCCCCGCACGATCCGGACCGGCGCGCCAGGCTGAGCGCAGCTCGGAGCTCGTACGACGTCGCGCCCTGTCGGCGCGCGACGTCGAGCGCGGTCCGAAACGATTGCTCGGCTTCTTGATCGTGTCGTTCCGCCAGCAGCTCGCCCCTCAGCCGATGCAGCTCAGCTTCGACGTTGCGCTCGCCGTGACGCTCCAGGGCTTCGAAGGCCGCGATCAGGTCGTGGTGGGCATCGTCCGTACGTCCCAGACGAAGGTGAGCCTCGGCCGCGAGCATCCGGTGCGCGGCCTCGTTCGTTCCCGCCCCCGTCATACCGTAGCCACGAACTCCCGCCTCCAGGAGCTCCGCGACCTCGGGACCGCCACCGAGCACGGCGAGAGCCCACGCGCGCTGGACCGACGCGATGGCGGCGTAGAAGGCGAGGCCGTATTCGGCCGCTACCTCGAGCGCACGCGCCGTGAGCTCCTCGACGGCGTGCGGCTCGCGACGGAGCACACGAACCCACGTGGCGAGCGACAGGGCGAGCGCCAGCGTGGGCGGGTGTGCGAGTCGCTCGGCCCAGGCGACCGCCGCCTCGGCCGACGTGCGGGCCTGGGTCGGCTGCCCGCTGAACCACTGCGCGCAGGCGAGGAATCCGAGACAGCACACCTTCGGGTCGTGGCCGGTCAGCCGGTGGGCGTCGGGGCGGGGCTCGAGGTCGTAGAGCGCAATTGCCTGCTCCAGGTGTACCCGCGAGTCCTCGAGCGCGGCGGCCCGCAGGCGGTTGCAGCCCACCGCGTGGTGGGCCTCCATGAGGCGGGTGGGATCGCTCGACGACTGGCCCAGCGCGAGCAGCCGGCGGCCGAGGGAGCTCGCGACCGGCAGATCGCCGCGAATGCTGTAGTAGGCCTCGAGCCCCGCGATCGCCACGAACCGCTCCGCCACGTCGCCGACGTCGTTGCTGAGCGCGAGGGCGCGCTCGTAGGCACGCCCGACCTCCGGCGCCGCGAAGCCCTGGACCTGGGAGAGCGCCCCGCCGAGCGCCACCTGGAGCTGCAGCTCGGCGAGCGCGTGCTTCTCCCCGTCGGGCAGGCGATCGAACGCGTGAAGCGCGGCGCGGAAGTGCGTGGTGGCCTCGGCGAACGCGTTGCGCTGGATCGCGCGCTCGCCGGCGTCCCGGTTGTAGCGGAGCGCGCGCGCATGATCGTCCGCGCGCGCGAAATGCCCGGCGAGGGTGGCGGCGATCTCCGATGCCGCCCCGCCCCATGCGGACTCGAGGCGCTCGCCGATCCGCTGGTGGAGCTGCCGGCGAGCGCGCTCGGCGACGCCGCCCTGGATGGCTTCGAGGTAGAGGGCGTGCGCAAAGGCATATCGGCTCGCGACGGTGCCGTCGCGCCACTCGCTCCTCCCGACCGCCCGCACGAACGCCTGGCGGTGGGCCAGCGCCCGGCAGCGCGCGTCCACGGCGTCGACGTCCTCGGCGAGGCCGGCCGCCACCTCCGCGGTCGTGAAATCGAGGCCTGCGATGCTGGCCGCCTCGAGGATCCGGCGCTCGTCCGCCCCGAGTCGGCCGAGCTGCTTCTCGATCGCGTGGCGCAGGCTGTCCGGAACGTCGCCGAGGAACGTCTCCAGGTCGGTAGCCGCGTGCGGACCGCCGGCGTTCGCCGCACGCCCCGCGAGATGGACGATGAAGAGCGGATTTCCACCCGTCCGCCGATGCACCGCGCGTGCGAATCCGGCCGGCAGCGCGCCGCCTCCGAAACGCACGCGCAGGTACTCCCCCGTCGCCGACTCGGTGAGCGGCTCCAGCGCCAGCTCGGCGCATGGATGGCGACCGTCCAGAAGGAATCGAACGCTGTCGAAGAAGCGATCGTCGGCACCCACCTCCGCCCGCCGGTAGGTCCCGATCACGAGCAGCCGGGCGGCGCCCCGGCGCTGCGCGAGCGCCGCGAGGAGATCGAACGTGGACGGATCGCTCCAGTGCAGGTCCTCGAGCAGCATCACCATGGGCGTTCGCGTGGTGAGCGCCTCGATCCCGACGACCATCTCGCGCAGCATGCGTCCCCGTGTGACGCCGGCGTGCAGTCGGCCGAGGGTCTCGCGGTCGGCGGCGGAGATGAGCCCCGGGAGCTGCAGGAGCCAGGAGGGAGCGTGCTCGCGGAGCAGAGGCACCAGCTCTTCACCCGCGAGCTCGCGACAGAGCCGACCGAGGCCCTCGAGCACCGGCATGAAGGCCTCACCGGACCCGTGCAGCTCGACGCAGTGTCCTCGCGCGATCCAGGGGCCCTTGTCGGCGAGGGTCTCCAGGAAGGTCTCGACGACCGTCGTCTTGCCGATCCCCGCGTCGCCGGTGACGAAGACGATCTGGCGCTGCCCGGCGAGGGCGAGCTCCAGATGCCGGCCGAGCCGCGCCAGCTGCGCGTCGCGACCGACGATCGGCGCCGTCGCTGCGGACGGCCGCTCATGCCCGACGTTGCCGATGAAGCGATAGCCGCGGCCGTGAGCCGTTTCGATGAACCGTGGGGTCTTGGCGTTGTCGCCCAGGGCTTTGCGCAGCTCGCTGATGCAGACGGCGAGGACGGTCTCGCTCACCGTCACGTCGGGCCAGACCGCGGCGAACAGCTCGGACTTGGTCACCAGCTTCCCGGGCCGTTGGGCGAGGTACTGCAGGACTGCGAACGCCCTCCATCGCAAGGGTAGGGGCTCGCCGCCGCGGGTCAGGCGACCTTCCGCCGGGTCCAGCACGAAGGACGAGAAGCGGACGGGGCCCGTACCCACGAGCCGGTCCTATGACGGAACGGGTTCGTGCCACAAGCCGTCAGCCACTGCACATTGAAGGACAATTGAAGGACTCGAAGGCACCGGAGCAGGGTATAGTCCGAGGCTGGAGTGCCAGGAGCAGCCATGGTTCCGCGAATGACACCCGGGTCGAGCGTCGACCCGAGATGGAGGAGATGATGGGCGGGGTGTCGGAGACCAAGCTCGATCTGCACGCCACCATCGACCGGTTGTTCCTGTTCAAGAGCGACCTCGAAGCCTACTTCTGGGATCGCACGGGCGACGCGGCCCTCGACGAGCGGCAGCGCTACCAGATCGCGCTGTGGGTGCGGCAGGTGAGCGAGCGCTCCGCGGAGCTCTCGGACGTACTCCTGCACATGGCCTGCTCCACGCTCGTCGTGACGGTGACCCCTGCGGAGCGGGAGAGCCTGCGTTGCGCGCTCGCAAACCTCGACCGATGGATCGACGAGGGCACAGCGTTCGACGAGGTCCTGCGCAGCGTCACCGCCGTCCTCCACGCCGCCGACGTCATCTGCCTGCGGGCAGCAGGTGGTCGGCCGGACGCGACGGCTGGGCGCGATGCCGCCCCGAGCGAGCGCGTCGCCATTGCATGCGAGACCCGCGGCGCCGTCGTGCCGTTGCACCGCCGCGACGAGCCCGGCCACCGGTCCCGAAAAGTCGGGAGCTGAACCAGCCCGCGCGACGCGATCTCGGACGCTGTCTCGACGCGTGCCCGGCGCCGGCGCCCGGTCACGCCGCGTGCGACGCCGGCAACGGCTGCGCGGCTGATTGGTTCGCGCCCTAGGGCGCGGCGCTCACCGTCGCGGCATCCGACTGGATCGCCGTCGGCTGGTGGATGTACAGCTCGTCCTTCAGTGGCGCCCGGCCCAGGGTGGCGGGCGGCGGCGTCATCCGATAGCGCAGCTCGCGCGCGTGGTCGGCACACAGGCGGTCGGCGGAGTAGACGCTGTTGAAGCTCCACAGCATGCGGACGAAGTTCGTCTGCCCGCGGGCGAGCAGGCGCATCACGATGCCGAAGATGTCGTAGACGGCACGCCACCCGAGGTGCTTGCGGCTGAGCACCTCCTGCGTCCTCACGAACTCCTCGTAGAAGCGGCGGAGCGGGAGCCGCGTCGGGAGCACGGCGTGCTGCACGTCGAACAGCCGATAGTCGAGCGAGCTCAGACGGCGCGACTCGGTGAGCCAGGTCTCGGTGCCGGGGTAGGGCGTGTTGATCGTCATGTTGACGATCTCGGGGACCTCGAGCGCCCAGTCGCGGATCACCTGGAAGCGCTGCTCGTCCCAGTCGGGGTCGGCGATGATGTTGATCGCGACCACGAGCCCCAGCTCGCGCGCGAACTCCAGGGCGCGCTCGTTCTCGCCCAGGTCGACGCGCTTTCGGTGCCGCTTCAGGCCCTCCGCGTCGATCGCCTCGATGCCGAGGAACATGTAGCGCAGGCCGAGCTTGGTCCAGCGCGCGAACACCTCGCGGTTGCGAAGGAGCACGTCGGCCCGCGTCTCCAGGTAGTAGCGCTTGCGGATGCCGCGCCGCTCGACCTCGTCCGCGATCGCCATGCCGTCCTCGGCACGGATGAACGCCACGTCGTCGACCAGGAAGACGTTCGGCTCCTCGACGCGGGCCAGGTCCTCGCCCGCGGCCTCGGCCGAGAGGCGGCGGTAGCTCCGGCCGTAGAACGTCCACGCGCTGCAGAACGCGCAGTCCCACGGACAGCCGCGCGTCAGCTCGACCGACGCGCACGGATCGAGCTCGCCGATGAAGTACTTGCTCCGGCGGCCGAGCAGGTGGCGCGCCGGCGGGAACGCCGAGAGGTCCGGAATGAGGAGCGGGGGTGGACCGGACCCCTCCGAGGTGACCACGCCGGGCAGCGACGTCAGCGCCGGCCCGCCCCGGAACGACTCGAGCACCTTGGGGGCGACGCCTTCGCCCTCGCCGCGCACGACGCAGTCGATCGCACCGCCCGCGTCGCGCAGGATGTCCTCGGCGATGAAGGATGCGCTGTGGCCGCCCACGAAGATGCGCACCGACGGCAGCGCTGCTTTGGCCGCGCGCGCGAGATCGATCACCTCCGGCACGTTGGCCAGGTAGTTCAGCGAGAACCCTATCGCGTCCGGACGGCTCGCCACCGCCGCGTCGAAGCGGCCCACCGGGTAGACCTGCAGGTCGACGAGCTCGACGTCATGGCCGGCGGCGAGAATCGCCGACGCGACGCGCTCGAGGCCGAGCGGCTCGAGCCGCAAGTAGATCTCGGAGAACAGCAGCGGACTCGGGTGTACGAGCAGGACGCGCATGGACGGCCTCCCTGGCGGTGGACGAGCATATATGGGGCTCTGGCGGCCGCGACAAGAGCGAGCGAGGACCAGCGATCCTCGACGATCCGCACGCAAAGATGTAGTTGTGCGCGCGCACGCGACCCAGGATGAACACCCTCTTCATCAGCGCCGCGGTGGCAAGCGGCCTCGTCGGAGCCGTGCTCCTCGGGATGTGGCTCCGCCGGCTGCTGCCCGACGATCACCTTTCCGGCGACTCGAAGGACGCCGTGAAGCTCGCCATGGGCCTCATCGCGACCATGACGGCGCTGCTCCTGGGCCTGCTCGTGAGCTCGGCGAAGGGATCGTACGACAGCGAACGGACCGAAGTGGTGCAACTGGCCGCGAAGATCGCCTTCCTCGATCGGGTGCTGACCGCGTACGGACCCGAGGCGGCGGACGCCCGCACCCGGCTGCGCAGCGTCGTCGGCGAAGCCATCCGGAGCATGTGGCCGGAGGACGCTGGCGCGGTGGCGGAGCTCCAGCCCGACGAGCAGGCGGGCGTCGCCATGTACGCCGCCCTGCAGGGGCTCGCCCCGCGCGACGACACCCAGCGTGCGGCGAAGGCCCTGGCCCTGGGGCTCGCCGTCGACATCGGCCAGCTTCGGACGCTGCTCGTCGCGCAATCGATCCCATCCATCTCGCTGCCGATGCTGATCGTCGTCTGCTGCTGGCTCGTGGTCATCTTCACCGCCTTCAGTCTCCTCGCTCCGACCAACGCCACGACGGCGTTGGCGCTCGTCGCCGCTGCGCTCTCGGTGAGCGGCGCCATCTTCCTGGTGCTGGAGCTGGACTATCCCTTTGGCGGGATGATCCGTATCCCCAGCCGGCCGATGCTCGCCGCGTTCGAGCGTCTCGGGAAATGAGCGCGGAGGACGACGCCGCTCGATCCGGCGCCACGTTCTGGGTCGCGGTGATCGCGACCGGCCTCGTCGTGGGCGCGTTGTCGGTCGCCTTCCACGCCGCACTCGACTCCGCGCTCGCCGAGCGCGAACGTCTGACCGCGTGGGCACACCCGTTCGGCACGGCGGGTATGCTGCTCCTCATCGGTGTCTGCGCCGCCGCGGTCGCGACGGCAGTCTGGATGACGGCGCGCTTTGCACCGCAAGCCGCCGGCAGTGGGATTCAGCACGTGGAGGGATTGGTCCGCGGGCTGTTGCCGCCGTGGCCGGCGTCGATCTGCTGGGTGAAGTTCGTGGGCGGCATCCTGGGCATCGGAGGAGGTCTCGTCCTCGGTCGCGAAGGCCCCACCGTGCAGATGGGCGCTTGGCTCGCCGAGCGTGTCGCGAGCCGCTTCGGACTCGCCGCGGACGAGCGGCGGACGCTCTTGGTCGTCGGCGCGGGCGCCGGCCTCACCGGCGCATTCAGCGCCCCGCTCGCCGGCACGCTGTTCGTCGTCGAGGAGCTCAAGTGTCCGCTTCGCCCGCCGATCTACATCGGTACGCTCGTGGCATCGATCCTGACCGACTTCTGCTGCCGTCGTGGCCTCGGCATCGCGCCGGAGCTGATGCTGCCCAATCGGATCCCGCTCGAGTGGCGGATCCTGTGGCCGGTACTGGTGGTGGGGGCCCTGTGCGGCGTCCTCGGCGCGTTCTTCAACCGCGCGTTGCTCGCGACGTTTGGCGTCGCCGATGGCCTGAAGCGGCGGGTGCCCTCGTGGACCCTCGGCCTCGCGATGGGTGCGGTCTTGGGTGCGGTCGCGTGGTTCGTGCCGGCGCTGCCCGGAGGCGGCATCGGGTTCGCGGCCCGGCTACTCGACGGGACGATCTCCCCGACCGCGGTCGCGTGGTTGCTCCCGCTGAGCATCGTGCTGACGATCGGGAGCTACGTCCTGGGCGCCCCGGGCGGGATCTTCGCGCCGCTGCTGGTGATCGGAGCCGCCCTCGGAATGGGGGTGGGTGGAATCTGGTCGGCCACGATCGCCGACGTACCCGGCCTCGTTCCGATCGCCGTGGCGGTAGGCATGGCGGGCCTCTTCGCCGGCGTCGTCCGCTCCCCGCTCACCGGAGCGGTGCTGTTGCTCGAGATGACGGGGTCGGCGATCAGCGTGCTCCCGCTGCTCGTGGCGAGCCTCGCCGCCTACGCGATCGCCGAGATCCTCGGCAGCCGCCCCATCTACGAGTCGCTCCTGGAGCGCGAGGTGGCACGGGTCAGGTCGAGCTGAGCCGGCCGTCGCGGCCGCCGCCGAGCATCGCTATCATCGCGGCGCCGATGCGGATCCTGGTGGTCGAGGACGAGCCCAAGGTCGCGAGCTTCGTGCGGCGCGGCCTCGAGGCCGAGCACTACGCCGTCGACGTCGCGGCCGACGGCGAGGCAGCTCTCACACAGGCGCTCGCGACGGCCTACGACCTCGTCGTCCTCGACGTCAATCTGCCCAGGCGCGACGGCTTCGCCGTGGTCCGCGAGCTTCGTACCCGGGGCCAGACGGTGCCGGTCCTCCTGCTGACCGCGCGCGGCGGAGTGTCGGACAAGGTGACGGGCCTCGACGTCGGGGCGGACGACTACCTGACCAAGCCCTTCGCAGTCGAGGAGCTGCTGGCCCGCGTGCGGGCGCTCCTGCGGCGGGGGGTGCCCGCCGCGGTGCCCGCGCTCTCGCTCGCCGACCTCACGCTCGATCCCGTCACGCGCGAGGTGACGCGCGCGGGGAAGCGGATCGAGCTCACGGCCCGGGAGCACGCCCTCCTCGAGTTCTTCCTGCGCAACCGCGGCCGCGTCCTCAGCCGCGCGCTCATCGCCCAGCACGTGTGGGGCGTCGCGTTCGACACGTTCACGAACGTGATCGACGTCTACGTGAACTACCTGCGGCGCAAGATCGACGCCGACTTCGAGCCGAAGCTCCTGCACACCGTGCGCGGGGTTGGCTACGTGCTGAAGACGCCCGAGCCCTGATCGTGCTGCCCCGGCCCCGAAGCCTGCGCGCCCGCGTGACGCTCTGGTACACCGCGGTGCTGGGCGCGCTGCTCGTGATCTTCGGCGCCGCCGCGCTCGTGCTCCTCGACCATGCGCTGCGGGCGAACGTCGATGCGTCGCTCACGACCATCGCGCGTACGGTCGCCGAGTCGAGCGCGACGCGCGAGACGCCCGGCGGCGACCTCGACGACGCGCTCGACGCGCTCCTCGGGCCGGGGCTCGCGCGCCGCTTCTTCGAGCTGCTCGATCCGCGCGGGCGCCCCGACCCGCGACTCGGGTCGCGCGGGCGCGCACGGCTCCCGCTCACCGCCGAGGCGCTCCGCAACGCCGAGGCCGGCCGGGAGACCTTCGAGACGCTCCGCGTGCCGGGTGCGCTCGCGTCGCCGGTCCGCGTGCTGACCTTCCCGATCGCCGAGGACGGCCGCTTCGCGCGCGTCGTGCAGGTTGGCCTGCCGCTCGACGAGGTCGAGAACGCACGCTCACGCTTTCTCTTGATCCTGCTCGGGCTCGCGCCGTTCGCCCTGGCAGCCGCAGCGGCGGGCGGCCGGCTGCTCGCCACGCGCGCGCTGGCCCCGGTCGACGCGATGGTCGACGCCGCGCGCCGGATCGAGGCCGAGGACCTCTCGCGACGACTCGGTGCGGACGGCGCGCCCGAGGAGATCGGTCGCCTGGCCGGCGTGCTGAACGACATGCTGGGCCGGCTGGAGGCCTCGTTCTCGACCGCGCGGCGGTTCAGCGCGGACGCGGCGCACGAGCTGCGGACGCCGCTCACGATCCTCAAGGGCGAGATCGAAGTCTCGTTGCGATCGCCGGACGCCGCGGACGATCGCCGCCGCGTGCTCGAGAGCTGCCTCGAAGAGGTGGACCGCCTGATCGCGCTGGTCGAGGATCTCCTGTTCCTCGCGCGTGCCGACGCGGGCGCGGTGGAGATTCCGCGCGCCACGGTGGATCTCTCGCGCGTGGTCGACGACGCCCTGCCGGCGCTGGGCGCGCTGGCCGAGCGAGCGGGCGTCGCGCTCGCCCCGGTGGCGGGGACCGGACCGCTTCTCGTGCGCGGCAGCGAGGCGCTCCTGTTTCGTGTCGTGTTCAACCTCGTCGACAACGCGATCAAGTACTCCGGTGCGGGCCACGGCGCGACGATCGCGTTGCGCGCCGCGGATGGGCGAGCCGTCCTCGAGGTCGCCGACGACGGCCCGGGCGTTCCGCCCGCCGACCGCGAGCGGATCTTCGAGCGCTTCTATCGAGGCGATCCTGCCCGCGGTCGCGGCGGCACCGGGCTCGGGCTCGCCGTCACGCGCTCGATCGTCGTCGTGCACGGCGGTGACATACGCGCCGGCGACGGCCCGGGCGGCCGCGGCACGTCGTTCCGCGTGACGCTCCCGCTGGCCGATTAGAGACATCTAATCTTCGTCTCATCCTCCCCTCACGTCGACGCCGTACCTCGACCGTCGAACGATCGACACACCCCCCGAAGGAGGAGGACGAAGACGATGAATTCGACGATCCGAACCATGCTCGTGGGAGCGTTCGCGGTGTCCCTCGCCGCGGGCGGCTTCGCGCTCGGCCGCACGACCTGGCCGGAGCGCGTGACCGCACCGCTCGTGGCAGCCCACGCGACGGAGCCGCCACCGGTCGCCGCCGCGCCCGCGCCCGCCCAGCCCGAGGCGAACCCGCGTCGTGAAGGCAAGCGCTCGTTCGCGTCCCTGGTGACGCAGGCCGAGCCCGCCGTGGTCCACATCAAGGTGACGCAGATGGTGAAGGCCGGCGCGACCGGCGACAGCTCGTTCGACAACGACGACGATTCGCCGTTCCCCGGACTTCCCGGGCTCCGCGGATTCCGCTTCCCGAGCCCGCGCCAGCACGGCTTCGCACAGAAGGGCGCCGGCTCCGGGTTCGTGATCCGCAAGGACGGGATCATCGTCACCAACAACCACGTGGTCGAGGACGCGAAGGACATCACCGTGATCCTCGGCGACGGTCGCGAGCTCTCGGCCACGGTCGTGGGGCGGGATCCCAAGACCGATCTCGCCGTTCTCAAGGTCGACGCAAAGGCCGACCTCCCGACCGCGCGCCTGGGCGATTCCGACGGGCTCGACGTCGGCGACTGGGTGGTCGCGATCGGCAACCCGTTCGGCCTCAGCAACACGGTCACCGCCGGCATCGTGAGCGCCAAGGGGCGGGCCATCGGCGCGGGGCCGTACGACGACTTCATCCAGACCGACGCGCCGATCAATCCGGGCAACTCGGGCGGTCCGCTCTTCGACGAGGCGGGCGAGGTGGTCGGCATCAACACCATGATCTTCAGCCAGGGCGGCGGGAACATCGGGATCGGCTTCGCGATCCCGATCAACCTGGCGAAGCGCCTCCTGCCCGAGCTCGAGGAGCACGGGCACGTGACGCGTGCCTGGCTCGGCGTCTCGATCCAGAAGCTCACGCCCGAGCTCGGCGACTCGCTCGGTATCCGCGACGGCCACGGCGCCCTCGTGGCACAGGTGAACGACGGCAGCCCGGCCGCGACCGCAGGCATCAAGCCGGGCGACGTCATCACCAGCTTCGACGGCAAGACGGTGAAGGACTCCTCGGCGCTGCCGACGCTCGTCGCCGCCACCGAGATCGGCCGTCAGGTTCCGGTCGAGATCGTGCGCGAAGGCACGACCAAGACGGTCGAGGTGAAGGTGGCGAAGCTCGCCGACGACTCCACGCGGGACCCGAAGGCGCCGGCGTCGGGCAAGTGGGGCATGCGGCTCCGTGACCTCACCCCCGAGGAGCGCTCGCAGCACGAGCTGGCGGCGCACGAAGGCGTCATGGTGACCGAAGTCGTGCCGGGCAGCTCGGCCGACGAGGCGGGCATCCACGCCGGCGACGTCCTGGTCGAGGTGAACCGCAAGAAGGTGACGTCGGTCGACCAGGTCCGTGACGAAGCCGCCAAGGTCGCCGACGGCAAGCCGCTTCTGCTGCTCGTGCGCCCAGCCGAGGGCGGCGATCGCTTCGCTGCGCTCGCCTCGCGATAGATCCGACGATCCCGCGCGATCGATCGAGAACGCCCGCCCGGCTCCGCGCCGGGCGGGCGTTCGTCGTTCCGCTACGGGGCGGCGGCGGGCCGCGCGCCCGACTCGTCCGCGGCGCTCGCCGGCTCGGCCTCGGGCGCTACCGGCGGCGGCACCCACTGCGGCACCTCGAGGTTCCAGCCGCCGCCGAGCGCACGATACAAGAGCACGATCGCCGAGAGCTGATCGAGGATCGTGCGGGCGAGTTCCAGCTGCGCGGGGAAGAGCTGCTGCTGCGCCTCCAGCACCTCGTAGTAGGTGGCGATGCCGTTGTTGTAGCGGTCGAGCGAGAGGTCGACCGATTGCTGGAGCGCACGCACCTGGCGCTCCTTCTCGGCCCGGATGCCCTTCAGCTTCTCCTGCGTCACGAGCGCATTCGACACCTCGGCGAACGCGTTGAGCGTCGTCTGCTCGTACTGCTGCACCGTCTGGTCGAACGCGGCATGCGTCGCGCGGTAGCTCGCGAGCAAGCGTCCGCCCTGGAAGATCGGCCCGGCGAGCGAGCCGGCGATCGCCCAGACGTTGCCCGTGCCTTTCACGATGTTCTCGATCTCCGAGCTCTGACCGCCGTAGAGGCTGGTGAGGCCGAGACGTGGAAAGAAGTTCGCCGTCGCAACGCCGACGTCGGCGTTGGCCGCCACGACCGCCTCTTCGGCCTGCCGTACGTCGGGCCGGCGCTCGAGGAGCTGCGAGGGGAGCCCGGCCGGTATGGTCGGGGGCGACGTCTGTGCGTCGAGATCGGCGCCGCGCGGGATGTCGCCCGGGTTGTGCCCGAGCAGCGTGCTCAGCTGGTTCTCCCGGATGACGATCAGCCGCTCGAGGTTGGGAATCGTGGCCGCCGCCTGCGCGAGCGCGGCCTCGCCGCGCGACACCTCGAGGAGCGTTCCCACGCCCCCCTCGTAGCGACGCGTGAAGAGGTCGAGGGTGTCCTGGAACGTCTTGGTGGTGAGCTTCGCGATCACGAGCTCGCGATCGAGCTCGAGGAGACCGAAGTACGCATCGGCGACGCTGCTGACGAGCGACAGCAGCACGCCGCGGCGGAAGTCCTCCGCGCCGAAGTAGACCGCGCGGGCCGACTCGGTCGCGCGCCGGATCCGGCCCCAGATGTCGATCTCCCACGCCAGGTTGAACGTGCCGAGGAACGCGTTGAAGGTCTCGTTCGAGGTGCCCGCGATGAACGTCCGCTGTCGCGATGCCGCGCCTTGATAGCCGATCTGCGGAAAGAGGTCTGCGCGCGCGACACCGACGAGCTGCCGCGCCTCTTCGACGCGCGCCGCGGCGGTCGCGAGGTCGTGGTTGCTGTGGATGGCCTCGATGACGAGCCCCTGCAGGACCGGGTCGTCGAAGACCTCCCACCACGGCAGATCGGCGAGCGACTCGGCTTCGGCGGGTCCCACCTGTCCGCGCGTGACCTCCGGCGGGTCGATCGGTGGCCGCTTGTACTTCGGCCCGAGCGCGCACCCGGCGAGGAGCGCCATCGTCACGATCCCTACGAGCGCGCGCCCGATCACGCGGCGTGCCCTCCCTCGTCGGCGGCCGCCGGCTCGGTTGCCGGGGGCGTCGTCGCCGGCCGATCGCCGCCGCCGAGCTTCTCGACCACGTAGAACGAGACCGGGATGAGGAAGATCGCGACCAGCGACGCCATCAGCATGCCGCCGATGACGGCGGTGCCGATGACCTGCCGTCCGATCGCGCCGGCGCCCGTCGCGCGCGCCAGCGGGACCACGCCCAGGATGAACGCGAAGGCCGTCATGAGGATCGGCCGCAAGCGGAGCTTCGCGCCGGAGAGCGCAGCGTCGATGAGCGTCTTGCCCTTCTCGTACTCATCCTTCGCGAACTCGACGATGAGGATCGCGTTCTTCGCCGCGAGACCGATGAGCGTGATCAGCCCGATCTGCGCGAAGACGTTGTTCTCGAGCCCGCGCAGCCACAGGGCGAGGAAGGCGCCGAAGACGGCGATCGGCGTGCCGAGGAGGACGCTGAAGGGCAGGGTCCAGCTCTCGTACTGGGCGGCGAGGATCAGGAAGACGAACAGCAGCGAGAGGCCGAAGATGGCGCTCGCAGGCACACCCTGCGCCGCCGTCTGCTCCTGGAACGACATGCCGGAGTAGTCGAAGCCCATCTCGACCGGCATGGTCTCGCGGAAGACCTGCTCGAGCGCGGCCATGACCTGCGCCGAGCTGAAGCCCGGGGCCGCGCTCACGTTCAACTGCGCGGCACGGAAGCCGTTGAACCGCATCGTGAACTCCGGCCCGAACGTCGAATCGATGTCGACGAGGGCGCTCATCGGCACGGACTCGTTCTGCTTGTTGCGCACGTAGAACTGCCCGACGTTCTCGGCGCGCGTGCGGTACTCGCCCTCGGCCTGCACGTAGACCTGCCAGACGCGCCCGAAGCGATTGAAGTAGTTCACGAACACGCCGCCCATGAATGCCTGGAGCGTCTGGTAGACGGACTTCAGGTCGACGCCCTGCTTCATCACCTTGTCGCGGTTGACGTCGGCGAAGAGCTGCGGCGTGGCGGGAATGAAGGTGGTCATCACCCGCGCCACCTCGGGCCGCTTCTGCATGGCGGCGATGAACCGCTGGGTCTGCTCGGCGAGGAACTCGACGGTCTTGCCGGCGCGATCCTCGAGCATGAACGTCACGCCGCCCGACGTGCCGACGCCCGGGATCGCCGGCGGCGCGAAGGCGAACGCGATGGCCGAGGGCAGCTGCGCGAGCTCCCGGTTGATGTTCTCGATGATCACGTCGGCGGTGAGGCCCTTCGCGTCGCGGTCGTGCCAGGGCTCGAGCGTGACGAAGTAGAAGGCGTTGTAGGTGGTGGACACGAGGCTCAAGAGGCTGAAGCCGAGGACCGTGTTGTAGCTCTGCACGCCGGCTGTCTTGGCGAGGACCTCCTCGATCTGGCGCGCCGCCGCATCGGTGCGCTGGAGCGAGGAGGCCGGAGGGAGCTGGACGTTCATGTAGATGTAGCCCTGATCCTCGTTCGGGACGAAGCTTGAAGGAAGCCGGGACCCGAAGAAACCGGCGAGCACGGCCAGCAGGGCGAGGAGCAGCATCGCCCGCCCGGACTTGCGGATCAGGTGGTGGGACCAGTCGACGTAGCCGTCGGTCGCGCGCCCGAACCAGTGGTTGAACCAGCGGAAGAAGGCGCCGAGGGGACCGCGCGCCTCGGTCTTCCGTCGCAGCATGAGGGACGCCAGGGCGGGGCTCAGCGTGAGCGCGTTGAAGGCCGAAAGCACGACCGAGAGGGCGATCGTGACCGCGAACTGCTGGTAGAGGCGCCCGGTGATACCGGGGATCGCCGCGGTCGGGACGAACACCGCCGCGAGGATGAGCGCGATCGCCACCACCGGCCCCGACACCTCGTCCATGGCCTTGAGGGTCGCGTCGCGCGGCGAGAGCCCGTGCTCGATGTGATGCTCGACGGCTTCGACGACGACGATCGCGTCGTCGACGACGATGCCGATCGCGAGGACGAGGCCCAGCAGCGAGAGCGTGTTGATCGAGAAGCCGAACAGCGGGAAGAGCGCGAACGTTCCGACCAGGGACACGGGTACCGCGAGGAGCGGGATCAGCGTCGCGCGCCACCCCTGCAGGAAGATGAACACGACGAGGATCACCAGCACGATCGCTTCGCCGAGGGTGTGGATGATCTCGTTGATGCCCTCGCGCACCGCCAGCGTGGTGTCGAGCGAGATCGAGTAGTCGAGGTCCGCGGGAAAGCGCTTCTTCGCTTCCTCCATCAGCGCCGTCGCCTTGTTCATGGTGTCGATCGCGTTCGAGCCAGGGAGCTGATAGATCGCGAGGATCGCGGCGGGCTTGCCGTTGAGCCGCCCGACCATGTTGTACATCTGCGCGCCGAGCTCGACGCGGGCGACGTCCTTCATCTTCACGACCGAGCCGTCGGGGTTGGCGCGGATGATGATGTCGCCGAATTGCTGCTCGGTGACCAGACGCCCCTGGGCGCGCACGCTGTACGTGAACTCCTGCCCCTTCGGGATGGGCTCGCCGCCCACCTGGCCGGCGGGGTTCACGACGTTCTGCTGCTGGAGGGCGCTGATGATCTCGGTCGTCGTGATGTTCAGCTTGGCGAGCTGGTCGGGACGCACCCAGTAGCGCATCGCGTACTGGCCGGCGCCGAAGATCTGCACCTGGCCGACGCCCGGGACGCGTGACATCGGGTCGTAGAGGTTGATGTAGCCGTAGTTGGCGAGGAACTGCGCGTCGTAGGTGCCGTTGGGCGAGTAGACCGAGAACAGCGCGAGCGGGCTCGTCGTGGATTTGAGGATCGTGACGCCGTAGCTGCGCACGTCGGCCGGCAGGTACGACTCGGCCTGCGAGAAGCGCATGTTGGTCAGGACCTGGTCGATGTTCGGCGAGGTCGAGATGTCGAAGTCGACGCGGAGCTGCATCTGGCCGTTGCTCGCGTTCGTCGAGTACATGTAGATCATCTGGTCGACGCCGCTCATCTGCTGCTCGATGGGCGTCGCGACGGACTGCTCGACGGTGAGCGCATCGGCGCCGACGTAGTTGGCCGTGACCTGGATCTCCGGCGGCGCGATGTCGGGATAGAGCGCGACCGGGAGCTGTACCAGCGACACCACGCCGAGGATCACCATGATGATGGAGATGACCATGGCGACGATGGGGCGATTGACGAAGAAGCGGGCCATCGGGCGTCGCTAGTCGCTCTTCGCGTCGCCGCCGGCGGCCGGCGGTTGGAAAGGCTTGGCGACCACCTTCACGCCGTCTCGGACCTTCTGGATCCCCTCGGCGACGACGCGCTCGCCGGGCTTCACGCCCTCGTCGATCACCCAGTCGCTGCCGGTCTTGGGACCGACCTTCACCGGGCGCAGCGTCGCCTTGTCCTCGGCGTCGATCACGGCGAGCTGGTAGCTCCCCTGGATCTCCCTGACGGCGCGCTGCGGGACGACGAGCGCGCCCTTGCGCATGTCGGTGACCGCGCGGACCTTCGCGTAGCCGCCCGGCCGCAGCACGTTGTCGGGGTTCGGGAACAGCGACTGGATCTGCAGGCTCCCGGTCTGGACCTCTACCTGCCGGTTGATCGCCGAGACCTTCCCCGCATGCTTGTAGACTGTCTCGTCGGCGAGGATCAGCTCGAGGGGACTCTTGTTGGCCTCGGCGTTCTCCGTCGCGTCGGGGGTCGGATTGCGCGCCGCGAAGCGCAGGTACTCCTGCTCGCTGATCGGGAAATAGACCTTGATCGGGTCGAGCTGCGAGACCGTCGTCATGAGGGTCGTGGGCGCGATCAGGTCGCCGACCTGCGCCTGCGCGATACCGGCGACGCCCTCGATGGGCGAACGCACCGTCGTCCACTCGAGGTTCAGTTTTGCGTTCTCGAGCGCGGCGCGCGCAGTCTCGACCGATGCCTGGTCGGCACGGGCTTGCTGGACGGTGTCGTCGAGCTCCTTGCGGCTGACCGCGCCCTTCTCGACCAGCGGGCGATAGCGGGCGACGTTCTGCTCGCTGCGCACCAGGTTCGCCCGCGCGCGTGCGAGATCGCCCTTCGCCTCGTCCAGCGCCGCCTGGTACTGGCGCGGATCCAGCTGGAAGAGCACGTCGCCCCCCTTCACGAGCGAGCCCTCCTGATAGACTTTGTTCAGGAGGTAGCCCTGCACCTTGGCGCGGATCTGCGCGTTGATGTTGCCGTCGGTCGTGCCGACCCACTCGCCGTACACCGGGACGTCGCGCTGCGCGACGTCGACGACGAGGACCTCGGGCGGCGGCGGCGCGGCAGGTTCTTTGCTGCCGCAAGCGACGGCGGCCAATGGTGCCAGGAGGCAGATCCACCAGCGGGCTCGCAGGCGTGGTTTGGCTCGGTGTGAGGCGGGCGGCGCGGGATTGCTCAGACGGGCTCCCCCTTTCCGGGTCTGGCCTCATACATCGAACGACGCGCCGGTAGCTAGAGCCAGATTCGTCCCGTTGTCACGCGTCTCGTGAGGACGCTATGACGGCCGAGCGCTCATGCACACCCAGCGATGGATACCGGCCGCGTGACGCGTCGTCGCTCGGACAAAACGGCGGCGAGGGGCCCCGCGCCCGCCGCGTCCGGCCCGACCGCCGAGCACCGGCGTCTCGCAGGCGCCTCGCTCGAAGCGCCCGGCCCCTGGGCGTTCGTCGGTCCCTATCTCGCGGAAAGGGCGTGGGGCACCGTGCGCGAGGATTACAGCGCGAACGCTACGGCGTGGGAATATTTTCCCCACGACCACGCGCGCTCGCGCGCCTACCGCTGGAACGAGGACGGCCTCGCGGGCATCTGCGACCTGGGCCAGCGCCTGTGCCTCGCGCTCGCGTTCTGGAACGGCCGCGATCCCATCCTGAAGGAGCGCCTCTTCGGTCTCACCGGCAACGAGGGAAACCACGGCGAAGACGTGAAGGAGTACTGGTGGTACGTCGATGCCACGCCGACGTCCTCGTGGCTGCGCTGGCGCTACCACTATCCACAGGCCGAGTTCCCGTACGACCGTCTCGTCCAGGAGAACAAGCGCCGCGGACGCGCCGATCGCGAGTACGAGCTCGTCGACACGCAGGTGTTCGACGGCGACGCGTACTGGCAGATCGCCGCCGACTACGCGAAGGCCACGCCGGACGACGTGTGCCTGCGCCTGCGCATCCGGAACGCGGCACCCGAGATGGCCGAGCTGCACGTGCTGCCCACGCTGTGGTTCCGCAACGTGTGGTCCTGGGAGCGCGGCACGACGCGGCCGGCACTGCGCGCCGTGCGCCGGATCGAGCCGGACGCGCCGGCGATCATCGTCGCCGAGGACGTCCAGGTGGGCCGCTGGATCCTCGGCGCCGGCCACGGTCCCGCGGGACATCCGCCGGACCTCCTGTTCTGCGAGAACGAGACCAACGCGCCGCGCCTCTTCGGCTCGGCGCCCGAGACGCCCTATCCGAAGGACGGCATCAACGACCACGTGGTCCACGGTGCCGCCACCGTGAACCCGGCGCTGGAGGGCACGAAGGCGAGCTGCTGGTATCGAGTCGCCGTCGCGGCCGGCGATACCGTCGAGATCCGGCTACGCCTGCACCGCGTGCCCGACGGCGGCGCGGACGGCGTCGATCTCGGCGCCGGCTTCGAGCAGGTGATGGCCGAGCGCGAGCGGGACGCCGACGACTTCCACGCGTCGCTGTGCCCGCAGGACGCCACCCGGGACGAGTGCGCCGTCATGCGAGCCGCCTTCGCGGGTCTCGTCTGGAGCCAGCAGTTCTATCACTACGACGTCGCGCGCTGGCTCGACGGCGATCCGGCGCAGCCCGCACCGCCACCGGCGCGCAAGAGCGGGCGCAACGCCGCATGGCGGCACCTCGACAACTGCGACATCGTCCTCATGCCCGACAAGTGGGAGTACCCGTGGTACGCGGCGTGGGACCTCGCCTTCCACTGCGTGACGCTGGCGCACATGAACCCGGCCGCCGCCAAGCACCAGCTCCGCCTCGTCTGCCGCGAGTGGTACATGCACCCCAACGGCCAGCTCCCCGCCTACGAATGGGCGTTCAGCGACGTGAATCCGCCCGTGCACGCATGGGCGGCGCTTTCGGTGTTCCTCATCGACGGCGGCACCGATTTCGATTTCCTGTCGCGCGTCTTCCAGAAGCTGCTGATGAACTTCACCTGGTGGGTCAACCGCAAGGACGCGCTCGACAACAACATCTTCGAGGGCGGATTCCTCGGGCTCGACAACATCGGGCCGATCGACCGCTCGACGATGCTGCCGGCGGGCTTCGTGCTCGAGCAGTCCGACGGTACCGCGTGGATGGCGATGTACTGCCTCAACATGCTCGAGATCGCCCTCCACCTCGCGAACCACGATCGCACGTACGAGGACGTCGCCGTCAAGTTCTTCGAGCACTTCGCCTACATCGCCGCGGCCATGGCGCAGGGCGGTCTGTGGGACGAGCAGGAGGGCTTCTTCTACGACCTCCTGCGCATGCCCGGCGGCGGCGTCGTCCCGATGCGGGGACGCTCGATGGTGGGGCTCGTGCCCATCTTCGCGTCGGTGACGCTTCCGATCACGCTGTGGGAGCGGCTCACCGACTTCGCCGCGCGCGTGCGCTGGTTCACCGAGCACAAGCCCGAGCTCGCGGGCGGGTGGCACGCGGTGGTGAAGGAAGGCCAGGGGGTGGTGACGCTGGTCGATCAGCCACGCCTGCGCCGGATCATCGCGGCGATGCTCGACGAGCAGGAGTTCCTCTCGCCATACGGGCTCCGCTCGCTCTCACGCTACCATCGCGAGCATCCGCTCGTGCTGAAGCTGCCGGGCGCCGAAGCGCGCCTCGACTACGAGCCCGCAGAATCATCGAGCGGCCTGTTCGGCGGCAACTCCAACTGGCGCGGCCCCATCTGGTTCCCGCTCAACTTCCTCGCGATCGAGGCCCTGCGGCAGCTCCACGCCGGCTTCGGCGACGAGTTCACGGTCGAGCTGCCGACGCGCTCGGGACGGTTCGCGCACCTGGGCGAAGTGGCCGACGAGATCGAGCGGCGCCTGCTGCGGCTCTTCCTGCCGGATCAGAACGGCCGCCGGCCCTTCTGGGGCACGAACCCGCGCTTCCAGGACGCGGCGTGGCGCGATCACCTGCTCTTCCACGAGTACTTCCACGGCGAGACGGGCGAGGGGCTCGGGGCCTCGCACCAGAGCGGGTGGACGGCGCTCGCGGCGGCGCTCATCGTGGCGCGCGCGCGACCGCGCCAGCGCGTTTGCGATGTTCGCTAGGCCGTAGCGTGGGCGCGCCGGACGGGAGGGGGGTGCCGGCTCGCGGTCCTCGCGCATCCCCCCGCACCCGCCCCGCAACCCACCGCGCTGCGGAGATCGCCGGCACCCCCCTCCCGTCCGGCGCACCGACTTCGCGGTATGCACGGTCGCACCGCGCTACTAGGTCGTGGAGACGACGATGGCGCGCCGCGAATTCGCGGGTTGTGGGGAGAGAAGACGCCAGGTGATTGCAGCGGCGGGGACGAGGTAGGCGAGCGACATCGGGACCCACATGAGGAGTCCCGCGGTCACCTGGTCTTGGAGTGCGGCCGGAGTGGTGCCGTAGCTCGGGTAGAGGATCCGGTCGGAGAAGATGAGGATGGCGGCGAGGGCGGTGTTCTGGAGGTCGGCGACGAGGAGATAGGGCACCATCATCCAGCGCGGCCAGTGCGGGCGCGTGGGCCAGGGGGCGATCACCGGGGACCAGAAGAGGAGGCCCGCGACGAGGAAGGTCGCGTGCTCGGCGACGTGCCAGGCGCGACTCCGCAGCGCGAGCTCGAAGGCGGCGGGGACGTGCCAGCACCAGACCGCGAGCGAGAGCGCGACGAGGCACACGAGCGGGTGCCCGAGGAGATCGCCGAGGCGCGCCGCGACGAGCCCGACGCGCGCTCGCGCGCGCCCGGCGGGCAGCGCGTGCAGGATCGGCGCGACCGGTGCGCCGGCCAGCAGCAGCGGCGGGACGATCACCAGCAGCACGAGGTGCTGCGCCATGTGGACGGCGAGCGAGCGGTCCGCGAACGTGTCGAGCGGCGAGGCGAGCGCGACGAAGAGGGCGCCGAGCCCGGAGAGGAAAGCGGCGAGACGCCAGGTCGGAGCGCGCGCGGGTCTCCCGGCGCGCAGGCGGCGCCAGCCGCGCGCGTAGACGAGCGCGGCGAGCGCGAGCGCGACGACCAGCCCCGGCTCGATCGTCCATGCCCGGGCGATCGTGCGTGCATCGAGCGGAGTCGCCGCTTCGGCTCTAGGGGTTGGTGCGTGCACTGGCGTCAATCGCCGGCACTTGGCCGGCGGGGTGGAGCGTCGAGAGGAAAGCTACGAGCGCGGTCACTTCCGGCGGGCTCAGGTTCTTGCCGTAGGCCGGCATCTGTCCGCCGCCCTGCAGGACCTGGCGGATCAGCTGGTCGTGGGTGAGCCGGGTCGCGACGTCATCGAGGGCGGGACCGCGGAGACCGCCCTCGCCGCCGAGACGGTGGCAATTGCGGCATTGCTTCTCCTGGACCAGGAGCGCGCCCTGCAGCTCGAGCGGCGAGCGCTTCTGCAGGTACGCGGCCGGCGTCGGCAGCGCGCTCCACGCATCCATCACCGGCGACCAGGGCGCGAACGTGCCGAGGTACGTGAGCGTCCCGATCGTCAGCAGCACCGTCGCCACGACGAGGACGGCGACGGGCCGCCGGCGCCAGCTCTTCTCGCCGGTGCCGGACAGGTACGGCAGGGCGAGGAGGATCCCGATCCCGATCACCGGCGCGGTCAAGAGGAGCGGCGTCTCGAGGTTCGCGGGCAGCAGGGCCAGCGCGGCGTAGATCCACAGGAAGAAGAAGTCGGGCGTCGGCTCGGTCGCGATGATGGTCGGATCGGGCTGGCCGCCGGGGCCGATCGGTCCGAAGATCGCCGCGCAGGCGACGAGCGCCAGGATGACCAGGCCGCCGAAGACGAGGTCGCGCTTCGCCGCGTCCGGGAAGAACGGCACGCCGTCGGCCGCGACCAGCGCTTCGTACTCGGCCCGATACGTGGCGCGACGGACGAGCCGTCCCGGCATCGGCCACTCGTTGATGCCGAGGCGCAGCACCATGAGGAGGTGCACTCCCACGAGCGCGATCAGGAGCCCCGGCACGACGAACACGTGCAGCGTGAAGAAGCGCGACAGCGTCGCGCCGGCGATGATCGGGCCGCCGAGCAGCAGGTGCACGAGGTACGGCCCCAGGACAGGGACGCGCCCCATGATCGCCGCGCCGATCCCGAGCCCCCAGTACGCGTCCTGGTCGAAGCGCATGATCTGGCCGGTGAAGGCCATCCCGAGCGTCACGAGCAGCAGGAAGACGCCGACCGTCCAGGTGAGCTCGCGCGGGTACTTGTAGGCGCCGAACAGGAAGACCTGGATCATGTGCACGACGACGAGCGCGACCATGAAGTTCGATCCCCAGCCGTGCAGGGCGCGCAGGAACCAGCCGAGCGGAACATCGTAGTCGAGCGCCTGGAGGCTCGCCCACGCATCGTTCGCCGAGGGCGCATAGACGGTGGCGAGCCCGATCCCCGTCACCACCTGCAGCACGAACGCGACCAGTGTCGCGCTGCCGAATACGTACCACCAGCTCGCCGTGTTGCGCGGCACGCGATGCCCCGCCGTCTCGACGAGGAAGGACACGAGCCCCGTGCGCGCGTCGATCCAGTCGGCGACCGCCCGAAGCCGCTTCATACCGGTTGCGAGAGGGTCGGGAGCTCGCCGCCGCGCACCCAGAGCTGCCCGCCCTCGATCTTGTAGGTGTACTCGTAGAGCCCGCGCGGCGGCGGCCCCGAGGCGCGCGACCCGTCTTCGTAGTAGACGCCGCCGTGGCAGGGACACATGAAGAGGCCGGACTCGGGGAACCAGCGCACCGGACAGCCGAGGTGCGCGCAGTTGATGGCGAACACCTGGAACGTATCGCCCGTTATCCGGCGGACCCAGCACGGCACGTTCGCGGTCTCGCCGTCCCACGCCTCGACGAAGGGATTGCGGTAGGTCGCGAGCCGGGTCTGACGCTCGGGGAAGTCCGCCAGCGGCCCGAGCGGGATCCAGGCCTGCTCGGCGATCCGACGCGCGGGTGCGAAGAGGTAGCCGACGATCGGGATCGCGAAAAGGGCCGCTGCGGCGGCGTTCAGCGCCAGGCCGAACGCGACGAGGAAGCCGCGCCGCGACACCGGCGGGAGTGGTGCGTTCTCAGCCATCGGTGCGCTCCTGCGTCGGATACGGTTGGCCCGGCGTCTTCCGCCGCTTCTGGACGAGCCATCCCACCACGTCGGCGATCTCCTGCGCGCTCATCGGGGTCGTCGCGCGATCGCCGCGCCAGTCGGGCATGCCGAGCGCCGGCCGGCCGACCAGGATCGCCGTGCGGAGGCCCTGGTCGCTCACGAGCGCCAGGTACGATCCGTCGACGACGGAGCCGCCGTGCTCGGCGCTGGTGCCCGCGAGCCCGTGGCACGAGGCGCACCGTGCGGCGTATGCCGTCGCGCCCCGACCCGCATCGCCCGGAGCGGCCGCGTACGGCGGCGGCGACGCGCCGCCGAGCGCGCCGGGGCGCGCCCAACGGCTGCGCATCTCGCGGACGATCACGTCGACCTGGTCATCGGTGAGCGATCCGCCGGCGCGTCGCGCGAAGCCCGGCATCGCCGTTCCCGGCACGCCGTTCGCGGTCACGCGCTTCAGCATCGCGTCGTCGGCGAGCGCCAGATACACGGGATCGGCGAGCGGGACCGCGGCGCCGGGACGTCGCTCGTCGCCGTGACAGCCGGCGCAGTTCTCGCCGTAGAGGGTCGCGAAGTCCATCACCTGCGACGGCCGGGGGGACCGCTCCGCGCGCTGCGGGCGTCCCGGCAGCTGGTCGCAGCCGGCACCGAGCGCGAGCGCCGCGCAGAGGGCGAGCAGAGTCCACCTCATCGATCGTCCTGCGTCTCGATCCCGCTGCGCACCGCGAGCGACGCGTGCTGGAAGGTGGCGATGCGCGACGAGCGCGCGACCACGAGGCCGGCGACGAGACCGAAGGCGATCTGCGTCGCGACGAACCATCCCCACTCGATGCGCGCGTTGAGGGCGGGATTGATGACGTCGAGCGCCGCCGCGATGAGCCCCGTCCACATGAGCGGCGCAATGAGCCCGCCCCAGAAGGCCGGGTGCGACGGGAACATCGGCAGCAGGGCGCCGTAGAGAAGACCGACCAGGATGGAGAGCACGGCGTGGATCACGAACGCGAGCACGAGCGCCTGGGCGTCGAATTGCGAGAGCGCCGCTTCGGGCGCGTTCGTCATCGCCGACGAGCCGGCCGCGGCGAGGAGGTTGATCGTGTACCAGGGGCTGCGGTGCGCGAGGAGCCCGTGTACGACGGCGAGGACGGCCATCGCGATGCCCCCGGCGATGCCGCCCTTGATCCCCGCCGAGTACGGATAGACCTCGACCGGCAGGCGCGCGCGATGCCGCGACACCCCAGCCGCGAGACGCTGCACGGGGTGCGGCGACGGAGCGATCGTCACCGCCGGCTCGAGGGCCATCTCCTCTTCGTGCTCGTGCGGAAGGACCTCGCGGAACCAGCCGACCGCCCCGACGACGAAGCACACGACGCCGACGGCGCTCACGATCGCGCTCGTCACGAGCCCGGCGAGCAGCAACGTCACGCCGAACGCCGTCACGAGCGGCGCCGCGGTCGGCGCGGGAACGTGGATCTGTCCGGGTCGTTCGCTCGCCATCAGCGCGCTCCCACGTAGACGACGAGGAACACGACCAGCCACACCGCATCGACGAAATGCCAGTAGAGCGACAGGGTGTCGGCGCGCTCCGCGTGCGCGCGCGTCACGTGGCCGCCGAGGGCGAGGACCAGCACGATCGTCAAGAGGACCAGCCCGACGATCACGTGCACGGCGTGCAGACCGACCAGCGAGTAGAAGGTCGTGCCGAAGAGGTTCGTCCGGATCGTCAGGCCGTCCTGGTAGATCAGGCGATGCCACTCCGCGCCGGTTCCCGCCAGGAACGCCGCGCCGAGGAGGATCGTCACCAACCACCAGAGCATGAACGACTGCACGGCGCCGCCGCGGAGCGCGCGCACCGCGACGTGGATCGTCAGGCTGCTCGACCACAGGAGGATCGAGACCACGACGGGCAGGTCGAGCACATCCTTCGGTGTCGGACCCGAGAGGCTCTTGCCCACGTAGAAGACGTAGGCGGCGACGAAGATCGCGAACACGGCCGACTCGGCGAGGATGAGCCCGCCGATGCCCACCCGGCCGCGATCGGGCAGCGTCCACGCCGGCGTCGTCCCGCCGATCGCGCTCGGCGCGCTCACTCGTACCTCCAGTCGGGATCGTCGGGGTGCTTCACGTCCCAGAGCGGCCGCCGGCTGCGCACGACGGGCGGCGTCTCGAAGTTGTAGGGTGGCGGCGGCGAGCTCGTCGACCACTCGAGCGTCCACGCGTCCCACGGGTCGGCACTGGCCGGCGCGCCGCGCACGAGCGCGCGGACGACGTTCCACGAGAAGAACACGATCGCGGCCACCTGGAACACGACGCCAGCGCTCGCGATCTGGTTCCAGAGCTCGAACCCCCGCCCGGGCTGGTAGGTGTAGATCCGCCGCGGCATCCCGATCATGCCCGCGAAGTGGAGCGGCGCGAAGGTCAGATTGAAGCCGACGACGAACAGCCAGAAGTGCCAGCGCCCGAGCGTCTCGTCGAGCCGCCGTCCGGTCGCCTTCGGGAACCAGTAGTAGATCGCGGCGAAGATCGTGAAGAGAAGGCCGCCGATCAGCACGTAGTGGAAGTGCGCGACGACGAAGTACGAGTCGGAGAGCTGCCAGTCGAACGGCGCGACCGCCAGCATGATGCCGGTCAGGCCCGCGCACAGGAACTGGAAGAGGAACCCGATGCAGAACAGCATCGGCGTCGCGAAGCGGATCTTGCCGCCCCAGATCGTGGCGAGCCAGTTGAACACCTTGATGCCGGTCGGCACGCCGACGATCATGGTCGAGACGGCGAAGAACGTGTTGCCTGCCGGCGCCATGCCGACCGTGAACATGTGGTGCGCCCACACGCCCAGGCTGATGAAGCCGATCGACACCGACGCCGCGACCATGAACGGATAGCCGAAGATCACCTTGCGGGAGAAAACGGGGATGATCTCGGAGGCGAACGCGAAGCCGGGCAGCATCAGCACGTAGACCTCCGGGTGGCCGAAGATCCAGAAGAAGTGCTGCCACAGGACCGCCGACCCGCCCGCCTGGGTGTCGAAGAAGTGCGCGCCGAGGAAGCGGTCGAGGGTCAGCATGATCTGTGCCGCCGTGAGCGGCGAGATCGCGATGAGGATCATGCAGGCGACGACGAAGTTGAGCCAGACGAAGAGCGGCATCTTTCCGAGCGTCATGCCGCGGCAGCGCAGGCAGAGCGTGGTCGCGATCAGGTTCACGGCCGTGCCGATCGAGCCGATGCCCGAGACGAGGATGCTGAGCGTCCAGTAGTCGGTGCTGTTGCCGCGCGAGAAGGCGCGCGCCGTGAGGGGCGCGTACGCGAACCAGCCGACGTCGGGCGCGGTGCCACCGCCGTACAGACCCTCGGCGCCGAGGAAGCTGAAGTAGAGCAAGCAGCCGCCGAAGAGCGACATCCAGAAGGAGAAGGCGTTCAGGCGCGGGAACGCCATGTCGCGCGCGCCGACCATGAGCGGCACGAGATAGTTCGCGAAGCCGAGCACGATCGGCATGCCGACGAAGAACACCATCGTCGTGCCGTGCAGGGTCAGCATGCGGTTGAAGACCTGCGGCGAGACGACGTGGTTGTTCGGCAGCGCGAGCTGGAGGCGCATGATCGCCGCCTCGGACCCGGCCACGAGGAAGAAGACGAGCCCCGACGCGATGTACATGAGCCCGAGGCGCTTGTGGTCGACCGTCACCACCCACTCGTGGAGGATCGTCAGGACCGACGGCCGCTCGGCGTCCCGGTGAACGGCGGCGATGGTGGGATCGAGTACGGCCACGATCGACCTCGCGGGGCTAGCGGAGCGTTCCCAGGTAGGCGACGAGCTGGTCCAGCTCCGTCGCGTCGAGCTGCATCGCCGGCATGAGGGCGCCGGGCTTCACGTGGTCGGGGTTCGCGATCCAGTCGCGCAGCGCCTCGGGCGTCATGGGGGCCGCGCCGGCGACCAGCGTGTCGCGGCTCATCAGGTGGGTGAGGTCGGGCCCGAACCGCCCGGTCGCGACGGTCCCGCGCACCGTGTGGCAGTTGATGCACGCGGTCGTCTCGAACACGTGCCGGCCGGCGGCGACCGACGCGTCGGCGACCCCGGGCTCGCGTTGCCGCGTCACCCAGGCGTCGAACTCGGCGCGCGGGTGCACGTAGACCCGCAGCAGCATGTGCGCGTGCTGCGTCCCGCAGTACTCGGCGCACTGGCCGAGGAAGAGCCCCGTTTCGCGGGGCTCGATCCACATGGTGTTGCGGCGGTTCGGAATGACGTCGGTCTTTCCCGCGAGCCGCGGCACCCAGAAGCTGTGCGCCACGTCCGCGGACTCGAGCGCGAGGAACGTCGGCGTGCGGTTGGCGGGATCGCTCACCGGCACGTGCAGCTCGTTCGCCGTCACGATGCCGAGCGCCGGGTAGCGGATCTCCCACCACCACTGGTGCCCGACCACGGTGACGTCGACCGCGCCGGGAGGCTTGGTCGCGCCCTGGACGTCGTACACGGTGCGCGCGGTGACGAGGCACAGCACGACGACGATGAGGATCGGGATCACGGTCCACGCGAGCTCGATCTGCTCGCTCCCGTACACCTGCGGCGGCTCGCTGCCGTCGTCGTCCGGAGGCTGGCGGAAGCGCACGACGCCATACGTGAGGAGGCCGCCCACGACCACGAAGATGCCCGCCGTGATCGCCAGCACCAGCATGGCGGCCGTGACGGCGGCGTCCGCCGGTGCCGACACCGGCGCGAAGATGCTCGAGGTGCGCGTCGTGTCGTCGCCCGCGACGGCGCGTGCGGCGGCACCGGCGACCCCGACCAGCGCCGCTGCGCCGGCTCTCGTCATCGGGACTTCGTGCCTCGGCCGCCACGCACGTAGTAGAGGAAGCCGAGCATGAGGACGGCGATGATGGCCGCGACGAACCACACGATGAACGAGCGGTCGCCCGACTCCGATACCGCGGACTGGATCCAGTAGCTCGCGAAGATCAGACCGATGATCAGGAGCGTCGCTACGATCAGTGTGCCGTTACCGTCTGCCTGGTCGTCGGGCGGCATACCCAGCAGCCTCTCGCCCAGAGAGCCCAGCCGTGTCAACCCGCTCCGCCGCCGCCGCCCCGTCTTGTCGCCGGCGCGGTCGTGGTGCTAGCGGAGGCGTCAGCGCGGCGACGCCGCGGACGGCGGCGACGTCGCCGGGAAAGGACACGCAGATGCAACTCGGAATGATCGGTCTCGGCCGCATGGGCGCCAACATGGTGCGGCGGCTGCTGAAGGACGGCCACGAGTGCGTGGTGTTCGACCGCTCGACGAAGGCGGTCGGCGACCTCGCGAAGGAGCGCGCGACCAGCGCCGCGTCACTTGCCGACCTCGCGAAGAAGCTCGCGAAGCCGCGCGCCGTGTGGCTCATGGTGCCGGCGGCCGTCGTCGATGAGACGATCGCCGACCTCGTGCCGCACCTCGAAGCCGGCGACATCCTCATCGACGGCGGCAACTCGTATTACGTCGACGACATCCGGCGCGCCAAGGAGCTCACGCCGAAGCAGATCCAGTACGTCGACGTGGGGACGAGCGGCGGCGTGTGGGGGCTCGAGCGCGGCTACTGCATGATGATCGGCGGCCCGACGGCCGCCGTGCAGCGGCTCGATCCCGTTTTCAAGACGCTCGCGCCGGGCGTCGGCGACATCCCGCGCACACCCGGGCGCGAGAAGGTCGGAGGCACCGCGGAGGAGGGCTACCTCCATTGCGGACCCAACGGGGCCGGGCACTTCGTGAAGATGGTGCACAACGGCATCGAGTACGGCGTCATGGCGGCCTATGCGGAGGGGCTCGGCGTCCTGCGCGACGCCAACGTCGGCAAGCAGCAGCATGCCATCGACGCCGAAACGACGCCGCTGCGCGATCCCGAGCACTACCAGTACGATCTCAATCTGCGCGACGTTGCAGAGGTGTGGCGGCGCGGCAGCGTGATCGCGTCGTGGCTGCTCGACCTCACGGCGGCGGCTCTGGTGAAGGACCCGGCGCTGGCGAGCTTCGCGGGGCAGGTGTCGGACTCCGGCGAGGGGCGCTGGACGATCAAGGCCGCCATCGACGAGGCCGTGCCCGTGCCCGTCCTGTCGACGGCGCTCTACCAGCGCTTCAGCTCGCGCGGCGAGGCGGACTTCCAGGACAAGCTCCTCTCCGCCATGCGGTTCGAGTTCGGCGGCCACCTCGAGAAGGTCCCGGGAAAATGAGCGCGTCCCGATCGAAGGCCCTGGTGTTCTTCGGCGCGACCGGCGATCTCGCCTACAAGAAGATCTTTCCGGCCCTGCAGGCGATGGTGCGCCACGGGCGTCTCGACGTTCCGGTGATCGGTGTCGCACGGGCGGGCTGGAACCTCGAGAAGCTGCGCGCGCGTGCGCGCGAGAGCATCGAGAAACACGGAGGGGGTGTCGACGAAGCGGCCTTCGCGAAGCTCGCGGGTCTCATGCGCTACGTCGACGGCGACTACGGCGACGACGCCACGTTCAAGAAGGTCTGCGCGGATCTCGGTTCCGACCCCCAGCCCACCCACTACCTCGCGATCCCGCCCAGCATGTTCCCCACCGTGGTCGCCGCGCTGGGGCGCGCGGGATGCGCGCAGAAGGCGCGCGTGGTCGTCGAGAAGCCGTTCGGACGCGACCTCGCCTCGGCGCGCGCGCTCAACCAGACGCTCCACACGATCTTCGACGAGTCGACGATCTTCCGCATCGACCACTACCTCGGCAAAGAGGCCGTGCAGAACATCCTCTACTTCCGCTTCGGCAACACGTTCCTCGAGCCCATCTGGAACCGCAACTACGTCGAGAACGTCCAGATCACGATGGCCGAGAGCTTCGGCGTCGCGGGGCGCGGCCGCTTCTACGAGGAGGCCGGGGCGATCCGCGACGTGATCCAGAACCACATGCTCCAGGTCGTGGGGTTCCTCGCCATGGAGCCGCCGGTCAGCACCTATGCCGAATCGATCCGCGACGAGCAGGTGAAGGTGTTCCGTACGATCCGTCCGCTGCGATCCGAAGACCTCGTACGCGGCCAGTTCCGCGGCTACCGCCAGGAGGCGGGCGTGGCGCCCGACTCGCAGGTGGAGACGTTCGCGGCGGTGCGCCTGCACGTCGACTCGTGGCGCTGGCAAGGCGTCCCGTTCTACATCCGCGCCGGCAAGTGTATGCCGACCGACGCGACCGAGGTGCTGGTCGAGCTGCGGCCCCCGCCGCTCGTGAAGCAGTTCCCCGAGTTCGGGAACTACGTCCGCTTCCGCCTGAGCCCCGAGGTCGTGATCGGCATCGGCGCTCAGGTGAAGCGGCCCGGCGAGGAGATGGTGGCGGAGCAGACCGAGCTGTCGGTCGTCCATCACGCGGGCGGGGACGAGATGGAGGCGTACGAGCGCCTGCTCGGGGACGCCATGGATGGCGACGCGACACTGTTCGCGCGCCAGGACGCCGTCGAGCGGGCGTGGGAGATCGTCGAGCCGATCCTGGGCAACAAGACGCCCGTGCACGAGTACGCGCCGGGAACGTGGGGGCCCACGGAGGCCGACCGCCTGACGGCGGACGTGGGCGGCTGGCATTGCCCCGAGTGCAAGAAGTGAAGCACGCACGCCGCAAGGTTCTCGCCATCGACGTCGGCGGGACGCACGTGAAGGTGCTCGCCACCGGCCGGCGTGCCGAGGTCAAGATCGTCTCCGGGCCCGACATGACCGCGGCCAAGATGGCGACGGCGGTCAAGCGCGCCACGGCGGGATGGCAGTACGACGTGGTGTCGATTGGCTTTCCGGGACCGGTGGTCCACGGGCGACCGATCGCCGAGCCCAAGAATCTGGGAGGCGGCTGGGTCGGGTTCAACTTCCGCAAAGCCTTCCGCCGGCCCGTGAAGATGATCAACGACGCCGCGATGCAGGCGCTCGGCAGCTACCGCGGCGGCCGTATGCTGTTCCTCGGGCTCGGGACGGGGCTCGGGGCGGCGCTCATCGTCGACGGGATCCTCGAGCCGATGGAGCTCGCGCATCTCCCGTACCGCAACGGCCGCACGTACGAGGACTACGTCGGCATTCGCGGACTCGAGCGGCTCGGTAGGAAGCGGTGGCGCCGTCACGTGGTGGACGTGGTCGAGAAGCTCGCGACGGCCCTCGAGGCCGAGTACGTCGTTCTCGGCGGCGGCAACGCGCGCAAGCTGAAGGAGCTGCCCCGAGGCGCCCGTCTGGGCGACAACACCAACGCGTTCATCGGCGGCTTCCGGCTGTGGGACGAGCCGGCAAGCTCCGGCAAGCCCTCGGCACGCCGGTAGCGCGCCCTCAGCGTCGCGGTCCGAGCACCTCGACCGTTCCGTCCGGACGCCCGACGAGCACACGCTCGGCCGTGCCGAGGAAGAGGCCCGTGTCCACCACGCCCGGGATGGCGCGCATCGCTGCCGCGAGCGCGCGCGCCGCGGCGCCGTCCGTGAGGGGCTGGCCGAGCTTGCAGTCGAGCGTCAGGTTGCCGTTGTCCGTGACAAAGGGGCTCGTCCCGTTCGCCGCGGGGCGCACGGTCGGGACGAGCCCGAGCGCGCGCAGGCGCCGGGCGACGAGGCCGCCGGCGAGCGGGATCACCTCGACCGGAATCCGCCCGCGTTCGCCGAGCGTCCGCACGAGCTTCTCGGGGCCGACCAGGATCACCTGCCGGCGGGACGCCGCCGCGACGATGCGCTCGCGCACGAGCGCGCCGCCCCAGCCCTTCACCAAATCGAGATCGGGCGTCACCTCGTCGGCGCCGTCGATCGTGAGGTCCAGCTCGACGTCCTCGCCGAGATCGATCAGCGGAATGCCGAGCGCGCGCGCCTGGTCGGCGGAGCCGTTCGACGTCGCGACGCCGGTCACGCGGAGGCCCTGCCGGACCCGCTCACCCAGGCGCGCGATGAAGGCGGCCGACGCGCGACCCGAGCCGAGTCCCACCCGGGCTCCGTCGTGGACCATCTCGAGCGCTCGTGCAGCAACGGCCTGCACGGCGGGATCGTCCGCGCCCCCCGGTGCCCCGGCCTCTGGACCTCGCGTCATGGGCGACCTCTCCCCCGGACGATCGATACGCGGACCAACGGGCCGCGTAAAGGATCTCCCGCCGGCGGGTTCCATTTGCTCGGGCTTGGCATAGAATCGTCGTACACCAACCGTACGAGGAGGCGAACCATGGACAAGCCCACTCGCCGGCTCCACGACGCCGGTCAGAGCATCTGGCTCGACAACATCACCCGCGCGCTCCTCACGAGCGGCACGCTCGCGCGCTACATCAAGGAGCTCTCGGTGACCGGGCTCACGTCGAACCCGACCATCTTCGACCACGCCGTCAAGAACAGCACCGACTACGACGCCGCCATCCGCACCAAGGCGGCGGCGGGGAAGTCGAGCGAGGCCCTGTTCTTCGAGCTCGCGCTCGAGGACCTGACGCAGGCGGCGGACCTCTTCCGCCGGGTCCACGACGCGACCGACCGCGTCGACGGTTTCGTCTCCCTGGAGGTGTCTCCGAAGCTCGCCTACGACACCGCCACGACCCTCGCGGCAGCCAAGGAGCTGAGCGCGCGGGCGAACCGGCCGAACCTCTTCATCAAGATTCCGGGCACGAAGGAGGGCGTCCCGGCCATCGAGGAGGCGATCTTCGCCGGCGTGCCCGTGAACGTGACGCTGCTCTTCTCGCGCGAGCAGTACGTCGCCGCCGCCGAAGCGTACGTCCGCGGCATCGAGCGGCGCGTCGCCGCCGGTCTCAATCCCCGCGTCGCATCGGTCGCGTCGGTGTTCGTCTCGCGCTGGGACGTGGCCGTCGCCGGCAAAGTCCCCGCGCCGCTCGAGAGCCGGCTCGGCATCGCCGTCTCGAAGCGGACCTACGCCGCCTATCGCGAGCTCCTGGCCTCGGACCGGTGGCTCCGGCTCCTCAACGCCGGCGCCCGATCGCAGCGTCTGCTGTGGGCCAGCACCGGAACCAAGGATCCGAAAGCGTCCGACCAGCTCTACGTGAAGTCGCTCGCCGCGCCGCACACCGTCAACACCATGCCCGAGAAGACGCTCCTCGCGCTCGCCGAGCACGGCGAGGTGGGCGACATGCTGCCCCACGACGGCGGCGACGCCGAGAAGGTCATCGCCGAGTTCAAACGCGCCGGCATCGACGTCGACCAGCTCGCCGCCACTCTGCAGCGCGAGGGTGCGGAGGCGTTCGTGAAGTCCTGGAATGAGCTCCTCGCCTGCATCGCCGAGAAGACCGAGCGCCTCCGCAAGGCCGGATGACGGTCAAGCTCGCGCCTTCGATCCTCGCCGCCGATTTCACGCACCTCGGGGAGGAGATCGCCCTCGCCGAGCGCGGCGGCGCCGATCGCATCCACGTCGACGTGATGGACGGCCACTTCGTGCCCAACATCTCGATCGGCATTCCCGTGGTGGCGTCCATCCGCAAGGCGACGAGGCTCCCGCTCGAGTGCCACCTGATGATCGCCGACGCCGACGCCTACCTCGACGGCTTCGCGCGCGCCGGCGCCGATGCGATCAACGTCCACCAGGAGGGCAACCCGAACCTGCATCGCACGCTCCAGCACATCCGCGCCCTCGGCAAGCGCGCCGGCGTCGTCATCAACCCCGCGACGCCCGCTGGCGTCCTGGAAGAGGTGCTCTCCGACGTCGACCTCGTGCTCGTGATGACCGTCAACCCCGGCTTCGGCGGCCAGGAGTTCATCGAAGGCACCCTCCCGAAGATCCGCCGCATCCGCGACATGATCCAGAAGGTCCGTCCCGCCGTCGAGATCGAGGTCGACGGCGGCATCGACGAAGCGACGACCCCACTCGTCGTCGCCGCAGGGGCGAGCGTCCTCGTGGCCGGCTCGGCGATCTACGGCGCGCCCGACGGCGTCGTCGCGGCGATGGACCGCCTGCGGCGGGCGGCGGGATAGGGCGCCGCGAGGTCGGGGGCGACGCTGGCGTCACGCCCGCCCGAGGAGCTCCTTCACCGTCGCCACGACCCGGTCCGGCTCGAAGCCGTACTTCTTCTGGAGCGCCTTCAAGGGCGCCGAGGCGCCGAAGGTGTGCATCCCTATGACGCGTCCGTGCTGCCCGACGTAGCGCTCCCAGCCGAAGGTCGACGCCTGCTCGATGGCGACGCGGGCGGCGATCTGGGGCGGGAGCACCTCGTCGCGGTAGGCCTGCGGCTGTTGCTCGAAGACGTCCCACGACGGCATGGAGACGACGCGCGAGCGGATGCCGCCCGAGAGGAGCGCCTCGTGCGCTTCGACGGCGAGGACGACCTCGCTGCCAGTCGCGATGAGGATGACCTCGGGCTTGCCGCCGGGCGCATCGCCGAGGACGTACGCGCCGCGCGCGACGCCGGACGCCGCGGCGTACTTCCGCCGGTCGAGTGTCGGTAGGGCTTGGCGCGAGAGCACGAGCACCGCCGGCCGGTGACGGAGCTGCAGGACGTACCGATACGCTTCGACCACTTCGTTCGCGTCGGCGGGGCGTATCGTCGTGAGCCCGGGAATCGCGCGCAGCGACGCCAGGTGTTCGACCGGCTGGTGTGTCGGACCATCCTCGCCGTCGCCCATGGCGTCGTGCGTGAAGACGAGGACGGTTGGCAGCTCCATCAATGCCGAGAGCCGGATGGCGGGTCGCGCGTAGTCGCTGAAGATGAAGAACGTGGCGCCGAAGGGACGGAGCTTCGAGAGCGCGAGCCCATTCACGATCGCGCCCATCGCGTGCTCGCGGATGCCAAAGTGGAGGTTCTTGCCGCCGGGGCTGTCTGCCTGCACGTCGCCCGCGCCCTCGAACTTGAGCGCCGTCTTGTTGGACGGCGCGAGGTCGGCCGACCCACCGAGGAACCACGGGATGTTCTTGGCCAGGACGTTCAGCACCTGGCCCGACGCGTCCCGGCCGGCGAGGCCCTTCGGGTCGGCGGGGAATGCCGGGAGATCGCGATCCCATCCCGCGGGAAGCTCGCGGCGCTGCATCTGCTCGATGGCCGTCGCGAGCTCGGGGAACTTCACACGATAGGACGCGAACAGGTCCGTCCACGTGCGGCGCGCCTCCGCGCCGCGCGCGCCCACGCCCGCCGCGAAGTGGTCGTAGACGCCGTCGGGCACCAGGAACTTCGCGTCCTCGGGCCAGCCGTAGGCCCGCTTGGTGAGCCGGACCTCGTCCTCGCCGAGCGGCTCCCCGTGGGCGGCGGCCGTGTCGTGCTTGTGCGGCGAGCCGTATCCGATGTGGCTGTCGAGGATGACGACGGTAGGCCGCCCCTTCGTTTCGCGGAAGGTCCGGAGCGCGTGCTCGATGCGCCCGGTGTCGTTCGCGTCGCCGACGCGGAGCACGTTCCATCCGTAGCCGAGGAAGCGGGTCGCGACGTCTTCGGTGAAGGCGATCGTGGTGCCGCCCTCGATCGTGATGTGGTTGTTGTCGTAGACCCAGCAGAGGTTGTCGAGGCCGAGGTGGCCGGCGAGCGACGCCGCTTCGGAGCCGACGCCCTCCATGAAGCACCCGTCGCCGCACACGGCGTAGACGTCGTAGTCGAAGACGTCGAAACCGGGACGGTTGTAGCGGGCGGCCAGCCAGCGCTGCGCGATCGCCATGCCGACGCTGGTGGCGATTCCCTGCCCGAGCGGGCCAGTCGTCGACTCGACGCCGGACACGAGGTGGTATTCCGGGTGGCCGGGCGCGTGGCTGCCGAGCTGCCGGAAGCGGCGGATGTCGTCGAGCGTGACCGACGGCTGGCCCAGCTGCTCGTAGTCGGCGTTCACCGCGCGCGTGCGCGTCAGGTGCAGGACCGACCAGAGGAGCATCGACGCATGCCCGTTCGAGAGCACGAAGCGATCGCGGTTCGGCCAGATGGGATCCTGCGGATCGAAGCGCATGACCCGGTTCCAGATCGTGTAGACGAGCGGCGCGAGGGCCATCGGCGTGCCGGGGTGCCCCGAGTCTGCGGCCTGCACGGCGTCGATCGAGAGCGTGCGGATGGTGTTGATGCACAGGGTATCGAGATCGGCCATCGTCGACTCCTTCAGCGCGACTGCCCGGCCGCTGGCGCGTCGGCGAGGAGCGTGGCGCGCTCGGCGGCAACCCGGCCCGCGGGGATCGTACGGTCGCCGGCGCGCAGGCGTCGCAGCATCTCCACCTTCTCCGCTCCCGTGACGACCCACAGGACGCGTCGCGCGCGATCGAGGACGGGATAGGTGAGCGTCATGCGACGCCGGCCCTGGTAGGGACCGGAGAGCGTGACGTCGGTATCGGTCACGTCGAGCGCCGGATCGCCTGGAACGAGCGACGCGGTGTGGCCGTCGGGCCCGAGCCCCAGGTGGACCAGGTCCAGCATGGGCTGCGCACCGGCGATCGCCGCCAGCTCCCGCGCGTAGTGGGCCGCCGCCGCGGTGAGATCGGGCTCTTCCACCGCCATCGCGTGGAGCTGCTCGGGCCGGAGCTGCACGGTCGCGAGCAAGCTCTCGCGGATGTGCGTCAGGTTCCGATCGGGATCGCCGGCGGGTGCGACCCGCTCGTCCACCTGGAAGAGATGCACGGCGCTCCAGGGGACGTCCTCGCCCGCGAGCGCCCGGAGCATCTGCCATGGGGTGTGGCCACCGCTGACGGCGATCGAGAAGCGGCCGCGCGCAGCGACCGCCGCCCGCGCGTCCGCGGCGATGACTGCGGCGGCCTCGCGCGCCACCGTACCCGCGTCCGCGAGCACGCGCACTTCCATCACGCACCCCTCAGCTTGCGATAGCGACGGATGAGGGCGTTCGTCGAGGCGTCGTGCGCAAGGGCGGGCTCGGCCTTGCTCTCCAGCTCCGGGATGATGCGCTGGGCGAGCACCTTGCCCAGCTCGACGCCCCACTGATCGAACGAGTCGATGCTCCAGATCGTGCCCTGCGTGAAGACGCTGTGCTCGTAGAGGGCGATGAGCTTGCCGAGCGTCGCCGGCGTCAGCCGCTCGGCGAGGATCGTGTTCGACGGGCGGTTGCCCTCGAACACGCGATGCGGGACCAGGCGATCGGGTGTGCCTTCGGCCTTCACCTGCTCGGGCGTCTTGCCGAATGCCAGCGCCTCGGTTTGTGCGAAGACGTTCGCCAGCAGCGTGTCGTGATGGCGGCCGAGCGGATTCAGCGAGTGGACGAACGCGATGAAGTCGGCGGGGATGAGCCGTGTGCCCTGATGGATCAGCTGGTAGAACGAGTGCTGTCCGTTGGTCCCGGGCTCGCCCCAGTAGATGGGACCGGTCGCATAGTCGACCCGCGTCCCGTCGAGCGTCACGTGCTTGCCGTTGCTCTCCATCGTGAGCTGCTGGAGGTAGGCCGGAAAGCGCTTCAGGTACTGCTCGTAGGGCAGGACGGCGACCGTCTCGGCGCCGAAGAAGTCGGCGTACCAGACGCCGAGGAGGCCCATCAGCACCGGCAGGTTTCGTTCGAACGGCGCGGTGCGGAAGTGCTCGTCCATCTCGTGGAACCCGGCGAGCATCTCGCGGAAGCCCGCGGGGCCGATCGCGAGCATCGTCGAGAGCCCGATCGGCGAGTCCATGGAATAGCGCCCGCCGACCCAATCCCAGAACCCGAACATGTTGGCGGTGTCGATACCGAACTCCGACACCTTCTCGGCGTTCGTCGACACGGCGACGAAGTGCTTGGCCACGGATTCGACGCGCCCGCCGAAGGTCCGCAGCACCCAGTCGCGCGCGCTCTGGGCGTTCGTCATCGTCTCGAGCGTCGTGAAGGTCTTCGACGAGACGATGACGAGCGTCTCGCCGGGATCGAGATCCCGCGTCGCCTCGACGAAGTCGGTGGCGTCGACGTTCGAGACGAAGCGGAACGTCATCGCCCGCTCGCTGTAGTGCCGGAGCGCCTCGTAGGCCATGACGGGCCCGAGGTCGGAGCCGCCGATGCCGATGTTGATGACGTTGCGGATCCGCTTGCCGCCGTGTCCCTTCCAGGCGCCGCTGCGCACGCGCTCGCAAAAGTCGCTCATGCGGTCGAGCACGGCGTGCACCTCGGGCACGACGTTCGTCCCGTCGACGAGGATCGACGTGCCCTTCGGCGCGCGCAGCGCCACGTGCAAGACGGCGCGGTTCTCCGTGACGTTGATCTTCTCGCCCCGGAACATGGCGTCGATCCGCTCGCGCAGGCCGGACTGCTCGGCGAGATCGAGGAGCAGCCGGAGCGTCTCCGCCGTCACGCGATTCTTCGAATAGTCGAAGGAGAGGCCGACCGCCTCGGCGGTCATGCGCTCGGCGCGGCCCGGGTCGCCACCGAAGAGGTCGCGGAGATGCAGCGTCTTGGTCTTCTCGTAGTGGCCTTCGAGGGCCGTCCAGGCGGGACGCCGCCGTAGGGGAGCGAGACTCATGTCGGGGTCCTCCCATGATTCGCGAGCAGCGCTGGGACATCGTAGCCCAGCAGATCGCCGATGCGTTCGATCGTGACGTCCGCGGGCCGACAGGTCGCGAGCACGCTCGCGTCGTGCGCGTAGCTGCCCTGCCGCGGGAACACCGTGGTCACGCGGTTGCCCCAGCTTCGTTTGACCGCGTCCAGGATGCGCGGCTTGTCGTCGATCAGGACGTAGTGTGCGGCCGGATACCGCCGCGCGACGTCGTCCAGCTCGCGCTCCTTGTGGATGTAGATGAGAACGTTGCCGTCCACCGCCTCGAAGAGGCCGGCGCGCACGACCTTGCGGGGCTGGAAGACGACGTCGCCGTCCGAGAGGATGACCGTGCGCCCCCACGTCTGCAGCCGCTCGAGGACGTCGAGGGACGCCGGGAAGAGCCGGTTCGCGAACGGATAGTCGACCAGGTACGACGACATCGACAGCAGGTGCACCTCGTGGGGATGCTCCACGCGGTAGCGCTGCAGCGCGCCCAGGTAGTCGCGATAGCCCAGCTCGGCGAACAGGGCGTCGAGGATCGCGAAGTAGCGCTCGCGACAAGTGACGCCGAACTCGGCGTCGAGATGCCGGTGCAGGTCGGCCTGGATGTGATCGTTGTCGAGCAGCGTGTTGTCGACGTCGACCAGGAAGACGACGGGGGCGGATGCGGTCATGTCCCTACGTGATGCGTGTCGTTCCACAGGCGGATCACGGGCTCCGACGGGTCGTGCTCGTAGCTGAGCGCGCTCAGGCTCGCCGTGCCGAGGACGAGATGCCTGCCACCGGCGGCGTCGACGGCGAGCCACCGGGCAGCGAGCACGCGCAGGAAATGCGCGCTCGAGAAGAGCAGGACGTTTCCCTCGAGCGGCCGGATGCGCTCGAGCACGCGATCGGCGCGCGCGCCGACCTGCTCCGGCGATTCCCCGCCCGGGCAGCCGTCGCGGAAGAGGAGCCAGGCGGGTCGCTGCGCCAAGATCTCGGCCGTGCGGAGACCCTCGTAGCGGCCATAGTCCCATTCGACGAGATCGCGATCGACCGTCGCGACGCCGCCGAATCCGGCCAGCTCGCAGGTACGCGCCGCCCGCGCGAGCGGACTCGTGAGCACGTACGCGATGGGGATCTGGCGCAGCCGCTCGCCGAGCCGGCGCGCGTTCTGCTCGCCGCGCTCGGTGAGCGGGAGGTCGGTTCGTCCGGTGTGCCGTCCCGACACGCTCCACGCCGTCTCGCCGTGCCTCGCGAGGTAGACGATCTGGAGCGCGTCGGCCGCCACGTCGGTACTCGTAGCCCAGAGAGGTCGCGGCTGACAACGCCGGTTCGCAGCGATTCCCTCATTTTGGTAGACGCGGACCGTCTCGACGTGGCGAGCCGAGCTACGGAAGGGGGGGCGGATGACGACGGCGACGAGCAGGCCCGCGGCACGCGAAGCGGGAGCGTCCGTTTTCGTCGCCATGGTCGCCGGCATCGCCGCCATCGGCGGCGGCCTGTTCGGCTACGACACCGGCGTCATCTCCGGGGCGATCCTCTACATCAAGCGGGAATTCGCGGTCGACGCGACGTTGGAGGGCCTCATCGTCAGCGCCGTCACCGCGGGCGCCCTCGTAGCCGCCATGGTCGCCGGAGTTCTCGCCGACCGGGGCGGGCGCCGTCTCACGAACATCGCTGCCGGCGTGGTGTTCGCCGCCGCGTCGATGCTGTGCGCCGTCGCCAACAGCGTGTCCACGCTCATCGCGGGACGGTTCCTGGTCGGTTGCGGCATCGGCCTGACCTCGGTTGGGGGGCCGATGTACATCGCCGAGGCCTCGCCGGCGCGCGTTCGAGGCACCTTCGTCTCGCTCTTCCAGCTCGCGGTCACCGTCGGCATCCTCCTCGCCTACATCGTCTGCGCGGCATTGGCCGAGCGGGAGGCATGGCGCTGGATGCTGGGCATCGGCGCGATTCCCGGCCTCGTGCTCGCGCTCGGCATGATGGCGATGCCCGAGAGCCCGCGCTGGCTCGTCAAGCGAGGACGGCGGACCGACGCGCGCGCAGTGCTGGCGCAGATCGACCCGCACTGCGATCCCGACGCCGAGCTGGCGGTGCTCGAGCGCGACCTCGCTAGCGAGGGGCAGGGGACCTGGAGCGAGGTGCTCCAGCGCACGCTGCGCCCGGCCCTCACCGTCGGCGTGGGCCTCGCCGTCTTCCAGCAGGTGACCGGCATCAACGCCGTCATCTACTACGCGCCCCAGATCTTCGAGGCCGCCGGCTTCTCGTCCGATCAGACGTCGCTCGCGGCGACGACCGGCATCGGGGTCATCAACGTGCTCGCGACGTTCATCGCGATCTGGCTCGTCGACCGCGTGGGCCGCAAGCCCCTTCTGATCGCCGGCGTGTCGGGCATGGCCGCCACGCTTGCAGTGCTCGGGCTCGCCTTCCACGCCGACGCGGCAGGGACCAGCAGCGGCAGCCTCAGAGACATCACAGCCGTTTGCCTCGCCGCCTACATCGTCTTCTTCGCGTTCTCGCTCGGTCCGATCGTATGGCTCATGATCTCCGAGATCTTTCCGTTGCGAAATCGCGCGCAGGCTATGGCCGTGTCGACGGCGTCCAACTGGGGTGCGAACTTCCTCGTGAGCCTGACGTTCCCGATCATGACGGCGCACCTCGGCTCCGCGCCCACCTTCTTCACCTACGCAGCCCTCGGCGTGGTGACGCTCGCGTTCATCGTTGCGAAGGTGCCCGAGACCAAGGGCAAGACGCTGGAGGAGATCAGCCGGCTCTGGCGGTGATGGGGGGATGTGGATGGGGTGGGTCGGGCGTACCGCTGTCCTGCTGACGGCGCTCGTGGCGGTCTCGGCCGGCGCGAGCAACGAGACGCCATGGATGAACCCGCAGCCCGATCATCCGTCGCCCTGGGGGCTGCTCGACATCCATCGCGCCGCCGGCAGCGCCCCGGCCTGGGACCGCGCGCATTCCCTCACCGGCGACTGGGGTGGGTGGCGGTCGTACCTGGAGGACGACCGTGGCATCTTCATGGTCGGCAACTACACCGCCGAGGTCGCGGGCAACCCCGTGGGCGGGCGCGCGCAGGGTGTGAAGTACACGCACAACGTGGGCCTCGCCCTGGTCGTCGACCTCGAGAAGTTGATGGGCGTGCCGGGCACACGCTTCATCGCGTCGGCGTCGAACCGCGCCGGCTCGAGCCTCTCGAAGGACGACATCGGCAACGTCTACGCCGTGCAGCAGCTCTACGGGGGCCAGACGACGCGCCTCGTCCAGCTGGCGCTCGGCACGCAGCTCCTGGACGGTACGCTCGATCTGGTCGCGGGGCGCATTCACGGTCTCGACGACTTCGTCGCCTCGCCGCTGTACTGCAACGCGCAGAACCTCGCCTTCTGCGGCAATCCGCTCAGCGTCCCGGTCGACGTGAACATCTCGAGCTATCCCAACACGGCCTGGGGCTTTCGTGCCCGCTGGGAGCCGGATCCCGTCGTCTACGTGATGGGCGGCACGTACAACACGCGCGCGGGGTTCCGCGAGAACCGCTTCCACGGCGTCGACTTCGACATCCACCACGACTCGGGCGTCATGGGCATCGGCGAGGTCGGCGTGCGGCCGCACCGCATCGGATCCGACGGCCTCTTCACCAGCCTGCCGGGCGACTACAAGATCGGCGGCTACTGGGACACGGAGCCGCTCACGAACTTCGATGCCGGGCGGCTCGAGCGCGGCACCGGCGGGTTCTACGCCGCGTTCGACCAGATGCTGTGGCGGGAGCCCGGCGCGGCGACGCAGGGCCTCTACCAGTGGGTCGCCTTCCACTGGGCGCCGTCGGACATGAACCCGCAGGATCGCTTCGTCAGCGTCGGCTTCGTCTATCCGGGACTCGTCCCCGGGCGCGACGACGACGTCGCCGGCCTGTACGGCGCCTGGGGTCACTTCAGCGCCGACCAGCGCGCGGCCCAGCGCCGCGCGGGACAGCCCGGGCAGGTCTACGAGGTGGCGCTCGAGCTCAACTACCGCGTGAACGTGCTGTCGTGGTTCTACCTCCAGCCCGATCTCCAGGGGATCATCAATCCTGGCGCGGCGCACCGGATCGACGACGCGTTCGTGCTGGCGCTCCAGTTCGGCGTCCCATTCTGACGCGACGAATCGCGCGCCGCACTCGCTTGCCATTCTCTCGCCGCCCACCTATGGCGACCGCGTTGGCCGCGCCGATCGACCACCTGGTGTGGGGGAGCCCCGATCTCGAGTCGGCGGTCGATCTCTTGTACGAGCGCTCGGGCGTGCGGGCCGCCTTCGGCGGAAGCCACCCGGAGCTCGGGACGCGTAACGCCATCGCGAGCCTCGGCGAGCGCGTCTTCCTCGAGGTGCTCGCGCCCGATCCGGCGCTCGCGCCCGGTGGCGTCGTGCGGCGGCTCGCGAAGCTCGACGAGCCGACGCTCCTCATGTGGGCCGCGCGCACGCGCGACGCGGCGGGGACGGCCGCGCGCGCCAAGGACGCGGGGTACGGCGTGACGATGTTCGAGGGGCGCCGCACGCGGCCCGACGGAGAGCTCGTGCGCTGGACCAACGTGTTCGTCTCGGGGCACGGCGCCGGAACGCTGGTCCCCTTCTTCATCGAGTGGGACGGTGTGGGCCATCCGGCGGCCGAATCCCCCTCCGGCCTCGTGCTCAAGTCGTTCTCGATCGAAACGCCCGACCCGGCGAGCCTGCGCAAGGTCCTCGCCACGCTCGACGTAGAGGCCACGGTGCGCAAGGGCCCCCGGGACCTCCTGCGTGCCACCATCGACACGTCGCGCGGGAAGCTGGTGCTCGACGGGCCCGCCTGAGCCCGCGCGCCGATGCGGATCATCGCCGGCGAGCTTCGCGGGCGTCGCATCGCCGCGCTCCCCGGGGTTGCAACGCGACCCATGCTGGATCGCGTGCGCGAGGCGCTCTTCTCGACGCTCATGCCGTGGGTCCCCGACGCCGTCGTGCTCGATCTCTTCGCGGGCTCGGGGAGCCTCGGTTTCGAAGCGCTGTCGCGTGGTGCGCGGCGCGTCCGGTTCGTCGAGCAGGGAGCGCTCGTGGTGGCGCAGCTTCGCCGCAACGCGAGCGGCCTCGGCGTGGCGGGTCGGGTGGAGATCGTGACCGGCAACGCGCTCACGCCCGCCATGTGGCTCTCCGACGTCGACGTCGCCTTCGTCGATCCGCCCTACAAGTTGCTCGAGGAATCGCGGCCGCGCGTGCTGCGGGCGGTCCAGCGGCTGGTCGCGGAGCACCTGGGGCCCGAGGGCATCACGATGCTGCACACGCCGCACGGCGCGCTCTCGGCCGACGAGCTGATGCCGGCCGCGGCGCGGGTGCGGCGCTACGGAACCAACGACCTCTGGTATCTTCAGCGCGGACCGGGCGACTGACGACATGGCGCCCTCGTCGCGGTGGACGCTCGCAGCCGTCGTCATGGCGGCCTTCGCGCTCGGGTGCGTGATCGGGCTGCGCGCCTGCGACGTGTCCGCGCCGCCGTCGTCGCGCGTCGCCGACGCACACCGCGGGGCGGAGCCGGCGCCCGTGCCCGAGGCCCTTGCGCACACCGACGGCGAGCCCGCCGCCCGGCGCGACTCCGTCGAACCCGGCCAGAGCGACCCGAGCGTCGCGCCCGCGCCGCTCGCACCGGGTCATGCCGCCGATCCCGGCCACCGAAAGCGACGCGAACGAAGGCAGAGGGAGCGCCCGAAGCGCGCGTCGCATGGCCCCGTATTCGAGAGCCCGCCCGGTATGCCCATCGCCACTGCCAGCCCGCTCCAGGTCCACGAGCTGGCCGGCCTCTCCGGACGCGGAACGGTGGCGTTCTGGCTCTCCCCGCAGTGGGCCCCCGGCAACCAGGACGACGCCTCGCTCGTCCGCATCGGCGGCGGCCTCCTCCAGGTCAACAAGAACGTCTCCTTCCTGCGCTTCGAGTTCCTCGGCGTCGACGGGGTCGTCGGCGGCGTCGGCGTTCCGATCGGCACCTGGGCAGCGGGCGAGTGGCATCACGTCGCGGCCACCTGGGACACGGGTATGCTCGCGCTCTACGTCGACGGCGTGCTCGCGAGTCAGAAGACGTTCGTCGGCCAGATCGAGATTCCGCGCGATGCGACGCTCATCATCGGCTCGGCGTTCCCGCCCGGGCGCCCGATCGCTGCGGGCGTGATCACCGGGCTGTCCGTGCGGGCGCGACCCCTCTCGCCGCTCGCGGTTGCTCGGATCTTCGAGCGAGGGGTCCCGGTTCCGCCTGCGCAGTGAGGTTGAGCCGTCATCTTCGACGTCGGTGCCGCGAGGTCGGGGGCAAGGCTTCGGCTTCGGCTCCGCCGCGCGAGAGCACACGCGGCTCGTCCCGGCCCCTACGTTTCGTCGCGCCGCTTCGCAGGCGCCTCCGCCTTGCTCCCGACCTCGCGACGCGACGCCGCTGGGCGGCTCGCGCCATGGGCACGCCGACCAGCGCCTCTCGCGCCCCACTGCGGCGGCGCGGCCGCCGCCGCACACCATCCAGTAGCTCGCAGCCAGGCGACGAACGGACGTCGTGCGGCCTCCGCCTTCTAGGGAAGGGGCGCGCGGAACGCGCACCGTAGCGTCGCGGGGGCGGCGGGGGTGAGGCGGAGGCGCCTGCGAAGCGGCGCGATGAACCGTAGGGCCGTGACGCGCTGAATGTCTTCTCGCGCGGCGGAGCCGAAGCCGAAGCCTCACCCCCGCCGCCCCCGCGGCACCAACCCGCGCGCGTTACGCGACCCACCTACCCCAGGACGCGGCCGCGCGCGATCGTCCCGCCGCCGTCGACGGGGATGAGAGCCCCCGTCACGAACTCGCTCTCGGCGCTCGCGAGGTAGACGACGGCGTAGGCGACGTCCTCGGGACGGCCGAGGCGCGTGAGGTGCATCGCCTCGAGCTCGGCGCGCCGCGCGTCCGACATGCCGGCGTCGCGACGCTCGTTCACGACGTACCCGACGGACAGGGCGTTGCAGCGGATCTTCTGGCGGCCGTAGTCGACGGCGATCGAGCGAGTGAGAGCGTTGAGACCGCCCTTGCTCGCGATGTACGGGGCGAGCCCGGCGCTCGCGCGCTCGGCCTGGCGCGACGAGACGTTGATGATCGAGCCGTGCCCCGCGGCCAGCATGTGCGGAAGCGCGGCCCGGCAGAGCCATGCGACGGCGGTGAGGTTCGTGCGCACGACGCGGTCCCAGAGCGCCGTGGCGACGTCGCCGACGGGGCTCTTGCCGCCGGTTCCGGCGGCGGCGTTGTTGACGAGCACGGTGAGGCCGCCCAGGCGCGATGCGGCCGTGTCGACGAGCTCCGCGCACGCGCGTTCCTCCACGACGTCGGCGGCGACGAACATGGCCGTCCCTCCCGCCGCCGTGATCTCGCGCACGACGGCGTCGCCGCGCTCCGCGCTTCGTCCGTGCACGGCGACGCGCGCGCCCTCGCGCGCGCACTGGATCGCGACCGCCCGGCCGATCCCTGCCGTCGATCCGGTGACCAGCACGCGTTCCCCCTCGAGCCGCATCGCCGAGCGTCGATACGCCGGCCGGCCGGAACGGGTCAACCGCGCGCGGGCGTCCGCCGCTTCAGGCATCATGGCGAGTGAGGTGGAACGCGGCTGGCTCTCCGGTGAGGGCGGGGTGGGGCATGCGGGCTATCCGGCGAAGAACCGAGCGGCATGGTGACGCGCGGATGCCGCGCGTGGGCACTCGTGTACGGCTGACGATGGCCGTCGTACTGCTGGCCGCCGTGCCCGCGGCGGCCGCCGACGTGCCGTCGAGCGCGCCGCGGGACTTCGCGCTGTCTGCCGACGGCGACCTCTACCTCGGGAACGCGACGCGGGTGGTCACGCGGACGCCGGCCGCCGAGCCCGACGCGGCGCCGACCGACGTACCCGCGCCGATCGCTGCGAACGGGAGCCTGCTTCTCGACGAGCGAACGCTCGTCGGCGACGCGATCGCGCGCCGCGATGCGAAGCTTCGCCTTCTCGCGGAAGTTGCGGGCGATCTCGTCGTGACCGACGGCAAGGTACAGCTCGCCGGCCAGGCCCACGTCCGCGGCGCGGTGCTCGCCGATGCCGGCGTCGTGGCGGGCATCTCCTCGCGCGTCGACGGGGACCTCGCGGCAGCGCGCGGCTCGGTACGCATCGTCCGTCTGGCCCGCGTGCGCGGCAACGTGTTCGCGCGTCGCGAGTTTCGCGGCGATCGCGACGTCGTCGTCGGTGCACCCGGTACCACGGTCGAGACACCCGGGGCGGTCTTGCTGCGCGATCGGGGCGAGTACTTCGCGAGCATCCTCTACGAGGGGACGTTGACGTTCGTCGGCACCGGCGAGCCGACGCTCCGCGCGAGCGTGACGCAGGTCTCGCCCGGGACGCTGGCGGCGCCGGCGATGCCGGCATGGCGTCTCGAACGCCTGACGCTCGCCGACGCCGATCCGGGGAGCCAGGACGTGACGGTGACCAAGCAGTCGGGCGACGTGACGCTCGTGCCTGGCCGCTACGGCCGCGTCGTCCTCGGACAGGAGTCCGTGGTGCATCTCGCGCCCGGCGCGTACGACCTCGACGAGCTACAGGCGCAGTCCGACGTGCGCGTCGTCGTCGAGGTCGCCGACCCGACGGCGCGGGTCGAGCTGCGCGTGCGCGGCGACGTGCGGGCCGGGCGGCGCTTTGCGATGGACCTCGGCTTGCGGAGCGACGCCGAGCGACAGGCGCGCGCCAGCCGCATCCGGACCGTCGTGGGGGGCACCTTTCGCGGCGATCAGGACGTGGTGTGGGCGGGGGAGATCCTCGCCGGGAAGAGCATCGTGCTCGGCAAGCGCACGATCCTCATCGGGGGGGCCTGGAGCCGCGGCGACCTCGACGTGGGCCGTGACAGCCGGGTCATCTGGGTGCCGGCGGCGGTGGCTGCAGAGTATCGGCCGGAGGGACCCGGAACTTGAACCGGCGCATCCGTGACGCTGGGCAGTCAAGTTTTCCACGCTGCCGGGCGATACTCCGAGTGGTCGGCCACGCTGCCCTCGCGCCATGTCACGGATGATCCGGATCCCGGGCGAACCATGCCAAGACGCGAGCCTGGGGTGTACGCGCCGACCGACCCGGGAGAGCGTCGGTGCGGCTCGTCCGTGATCTGCTCGCCGCCGATGCGGAGCCCGAGGTCGTGCAGGCGGGCGCGCCCGAGCGCGCGCGCCGTCTCCTCGACGTCGTCGCAGGCGGGCTCGGCCTGCGGGCCGGCGCCGTCCTGGTCCGCACGGCGCCCGGCGCCGATCTAGCCTGCGTCGCCAGCACGTTGCCCGAGCCGGCGCGCGCGGTCCTGGTCGACCCCGCCGGCCGCACCATGACCGTCCTGCGCAAGGCGGTGGACGAGCGGCGCGCCTTTCTCATGCGCGCCGCGAGCGACGATCCGCTGCTGCGCGCGCTGCACGCCGCGGACGCAGCCATCGAAGCCGTCGCCGTCCTGCCGCTCGTCGATCGCGGACCGATCGGCGTGCTGGTCCTCGCCGCGAGCGAGGCGGCGCTCGCCGCCGAGACCCTGCGGACCCTCACCACCGATCTCCGCCTCTTCGCTCTCCTCGTCTCGCCGCTGCGTGACGCTGCGCCGCCCGTCCCGACCACGGAGCCCGCAGCCGACCCGGCGACGCGCGAGGCGCTGGAGGCGGCGCGCGCCGAGATCGACCGGCAGGCGTACGAGATCGCGCAGCTCCGCCAGCAGATCGAGGCGCTCGAAGGCCAGATCGGGACTGCGGCGAGGGCTGGACCCTCGGCCGGGGCTGTCGCTGCCGCCGCGGCGGCCACGTCACGCGACGTCGGTGATCTCGTCGCCACGGCCTCGGCGATGACGTCGCCATCCGGCTCGACCCCGCTCGTAGTCGTCGTCGATGCGAGCAAGGTGTGGGAGAGCTACGCCATCCGCGACCATTCGATCGTCGTGGTCTCGCCCACGAGCGACCTCGCGAGCCAGGTGCGTGCGCTCGGGCCTGCGCGCGTGATCGTGAACGTGACGGTGTCGGGCGCCTTCGAGAGCATCGCCTCCCTGCACGCGGGCCCGCACCCGCTCCCGGTCTGGGGTGTCGTGGCCGACACGACGAACGAGCGTGTCATCGGTCTCGGCACGGTCGACGCCGTCGGCCGGCAGCCGACGCCCGAGGCGCTCTTCACGGCCGTCGATCGCCAGGCGCCGCGCAGCGGGCGCGTGTTCGCGGCCGGCCGCGACGCCGACGCGCTGATGAAGATGCGCCAGCTCCTCGCCAAGCAGGGGTTCTCCGTGTCGATGGCGCGCGACACGAAGCAGATCACCGAGCTGGTGGACATGGTGAAGCCGCAGGTGGTCGTGGTCGATCTGCAGCTCCCGATGCGCGAGGGCTACGAGCTGATCCTGCGCGTCTCGTCGCTCTCGCCCATTCCGAGCCTCGTCGTGATCCCGTGCGAGGGCGACCCGGCGCCGACGCTGGCCGAGAAGCTCCGCGACCGGCTGGCCAGCGGGCAGGGCATGGGCGCCAAGCAATGGCTCACCGATCTCATGGCGCGCAAGATCGCGGCCGTCGAGAATCGTCAGAGGCCCGCGCACGCCGCGCCGCGCGCGACCTGATCGTCGCTCGGTTTGACAGCCTCGCGGCGCGCGGAGTAAGGCCGAGCCGGAGCGGTGGAGGCACGTCACGGGAGGTGCCATGGCGCGAGGACGGTCGGGGAGCGGTGAGCCGGAGGAGGGAACGCGCGAGCGTGGCGCGAAGGCGTCGCCACCCCTTCCGCTCGAGCCCGTGAACCTGCTGGCGGGGCTCGCCCCCGGCGTCGAGCTCACGGTCGACGACCTGCCGGCCGGCGTGGCCGGCGCCACCGCGACGACGCCCGTCACGGTCACCGTCGACGAGATCGGCCGGCTGCTGCGCTGCTCGGAGAGCACGGTGCGGCGTCTGATCCGCACCGCGGTCCTGCGCCCGATCATGGTCGACGGTCAGATCCGCGTGCGCCAGAGCGACCTCGACTCGTATCGCGCCGCGCTCGGTATCGGGACGCCCGAGAAGCCGAGCGAGTAGCCGCTCCGGCGGCCCGCACGTAGTTCGCGCCTGTACGATCGCACGGAGAGTGCGTACACGGCTGTACCGCGATCGCCGGCGTCGTCGGTTGACGACGCCGAAATCGTGGAGCTTTTTCCGCCGCGTGCCGACGGCACGCGACTCGCAATTCGCTCCGCCCCGGGGAGGGGATGGAGATGGAGAAGCGAGTCGAGCCGACGACCAAGACGCCGCCGCGGCGGCGCATGATCGTGGTGGGCAAGCGTACCGGCGGTCGCTGGCAGGTGCGGACGAGCCTCTGGCGCTATCTCTGCGCCACGGCGCTCTCGTCGCAATAGCGCTCAGGCGCCGGGCGCGGCAGAGCGATCGAGCCGCGCCGCGCGGGCCTCGAGGAAGTCCAGGACGCGCGCCTCGATGCAGATGCCGTCCAGACGATCGATCTCCTGGACGCCGGTCGGGCTCGTGACGTTCACCTCGGTTACCAGACCGCCGATGATGTCGAGGCCGACGAAGTAGAGCCCGTCGGCGCGCAGCCGCGGCGCCATCCGCCGGCAGATCTCGCGATCGCGGTCGTCGACCGGGGATCGCTTCACCGTGCCCCCGACGTGGATGTTGCCGCGGTTCTCGTCGTCGCGCGGCACGCGCAGGATGCCGCCGAGCGGCTCGCCGTCGAGCACGATGAGGCGCTTGTCGCCCTCGCGCGCGGCCGGGAGGTAGCGCTGCGCCATCACGAGGCGCCGGCCCTCGGCCGTCGACAGCTCGAGGAGCGCGTTCAGGTTCCGGTCGCGGTCGTGGACGTGCAGAACGCCCGCGCCGCCGCAGCCATCGAGCGGCTTCACGATCATCTCGCCGCCCAGCGAGGCCATGAAGGCCTTCAGGCGCACGGCATCGGCCGTGACGAGGCTCTCGGGGATGACGTCCGGAAAGTTGAGCGCGTAGAGCTTCTCGTTGGCCTCGCGCAGGCCGCGTGGATCGTTCGCGACGAAGGTGACCTTCGGGTCGACCAGGCCGAGCAGGTGCGTCGCGAAGAAGAAGGCCATGTCGAAGGGCGGATCCTTCCGCATCATCACCACGTCGAAGAACGTGAGCGGGACCGTGCGCGTCTCGGTGAGCTGGTAGTGCGGCGTCGCGCGCTCGACGCACAGTCGCCGCGCGCGCGTGTGAGGCACCGTGCGGTCGACGTACAGCTCCTCGGGCCCGCAGTGGTACTGCTCGTGCCCCCGCCGCTGTCCCTCGAGCTGGAAGGCGAAGGTCGTATCCTTGTCGACCAGGACCCGCGCCATCGGGTCCATCACGTAGAGGATGCGCAGCGGCATGGCGGCGGATGCTAGCCCAGGCCGCGAGGCCATGCGATCCGTCCGCCTCAGCCGTCGCCCCACCGATGCTGGCACAGGACGACGGCCGCCACGGCGGCCGTCTCGGCGCGCAGCACGCGCCGTCCGAAGGTGATCGTCGTGAAGCCTGCGGCGCGTGCGGCGTCGACCTCGTCCTGGTGGAGGCCGCCCTCCGGTCCGATGACGACGACCACCGCCGCCGTGGTCGCGGGCAGGTCGCGCACGCGGACCGCGGCCTCGTCCTCCCACGCGACGAGACGGAGCCCGGGCCACGCGCCGGCGAGCACGGCGGAGAGTGGGGCGGGCGCGTCGACGGTCGGGATGCGCGTCCGGCCAGACTGCTTGGCGGCGGCGACGGCGAGCCGGCGCCAGCGCTCGACGGCGCTGCCGCGGCCGACGACGTAGCGGGTCAGGATCGGTGCGATGCGCGTGACGCCGAGCTCGGTCGCCTTCTCGACCACCCAGTCCATCTTGTCCTGCTTCAGCAATGCCGGCGCGAGCACGAGCTCGAGCGCCGACTCGCGGCGCGAGTGCGTCGTGGCGACGACACGGGCGACCGCCTCGCGCGCCGTCACGCGATCGAGCGCGACCTCGTGCTCGGCGCCCGCGTCGTCGAACACGCGCAATCGATCGCCGGGGCCCAGCCGGAGCGTGTGCAAGTGGCGCAACTCGGCGCCCGCGATGCGGAGGCTTCCGTCGGCGCCAGGCCCGCCCGGGACGTACAGGCGAAGCATCACCCGACCTCGCGCACGAGACGGAGGGTCCGCCACGGATCCTCGGCACGCACGTGCGCACAGCGCCAGCCGGGAAACGCGGCCACGACGCGATCGCTCTGGCTCTCGAGGATGCCGGAGAGGACGAGGCGGCCGCCCGGTGCGACCCTCGTGGCAAGCGCGGGGGCCTCGGCCACGATCGTCTCGGCGAGGATGTTCGCCATCACCACGTCGTACGTCCCGCGCACCGCAGAGACCGTCCCGCACAGAACGAGAACCCGGCCCGCGCCATTGCGAGCGAGATTCGCGCGTGCGAGCGGCAGCACGGCCGGATCGACGTCGAGCGCGACCACGCGCGGGACGCCGAGCCGCGCGAGCGCCGCTGCCAGCAAGCCGGAGCCCGTGCCCACGTCGAGCGCGGAGCAGGGTCGACTCTCGAGGACCGCCGCCTCGACCTCCTCGAGACAGGTGCGGGTGGTTGCATGCTGCCCGGTGCCGAAGGCCATGCCCGGCTCGATGACGAGCACCTCGCGCCCCGGTGCTGGCGGGACGTCCCACGGCGGCGCGACGAGCAGCCGCGAGCCGATCTCGATCGGGCGGTGATGCGAGCGGAAGAGGGCGTCCCAGTCGACAGGGGGCACCGCGACGACCTCGATCGTGCCGTGCCGCCATCCCAGTTCGAGCGCGGCGAGGCTCGCGAGGTAGCGCTCCAGGGCGGGAACGAGCGCGGCTTCCTCGCCGCGCCGGAGGTGTGCCTGAAGGACAACCCGCTCGGCTCCCTCGTCGAACGCGACGCCCGCGGCGCCGCCTTCGGCGAGGAAGTTCGCGACCGCGTCGGCGGACGCGGCCGGAACGTCGACCTGGACCGCAACCCATTCGTGGTCGGAACGCACGGAAGGAACCTTCCCGGCAGGCCACGTCCGGGTCAACTCGGCGTTGACCCGCGATCGGTGTCCGCCTATGGGGCCGCCGTGCCTCTCACCGTGATCGCGCATCGAGGCGCCAGTGGCACGCGTCCCGAAAACACGCTCGTGGCGTTCCGCCGCGCGTTCGAGCTGGGCGCGCACATGATCGAGCTCGACGTGCAGCCGACGCGTGACGGGGCGGTCGTCGTGATGCATGACGACACGCTCGAGCGGACCACCAACGGTCGCGGCCGCGTGACGACGCATCGCCTGACGGACCTTCAGACCCTTGACGCCGGCACGTGGTTCGCCCCGGCATATGCGGGGGAGCGCATCCCGACGCTGGGCGAGGTGCTGACGGCCGTACCGATCCCGATCAACGTCGAGCTGAAGCCGGGCAAGGACCCCGGATTCGAGGAGCGGGCGCTCGAGGTCGTGGCTGCGGCGGGCGCTCTCGACCGCATCGTGTTCTCGTCCTTCGATGCCGAGAGCCTGCTCCGCCTTAGGGCCGCATCGGCCGAGGCCGCGATCGCCGTGCTGTGGTACCGGCGGCGTCTCGCAGCGGCGCTACACCTCGCGGGACGCGCGGGCGCCATAGCCTTGCACCTTCGCAAGGATGCAGTGTCGCCTGCGGGGGTTCGAGAGGCCACCGCCGCGGGTCTCGAAGTGCGCGCCTGGACCGTGAATGATCCAGCAGATTCGGCGGCTTTGGAGGCTGCGGGCGTGCGCGGCGTGTTCACGGACTTCCCGGAGCGCTTTTTGCACACCTGACCCCCCGAATTGCGCCCGACCCGCGCACCCATTTTGCCCCTCGCCTTGACTGCTCAGCCGGATTCATCGATCGTAGGCCTCTTTTGCGAATCGGAGGGGGGTGAACGAAGCGCATGGCTGGTGTCCGCGTCAAGGACAACGAGCCCATCGACAGCGCCATTCGTCGGTTCAAGAAGCAGTGTGAAAAGGCCGGAATTCTCGCGGAGCTCCGCAAGCGGGAGCACTACGAGAAGCCGAGCGTCCGACGGAAAAAGAAGGCCATGGCTGCGCGTAAGCGCGCCCTCCGCCGATCGGCCCGAACGCAAGTCGTCTAGGCACATCACCTTTTCGTCAATCCACCCGGCGCGCGAAGACGGGCGGCAGACCGCCGCCCGTCCGCTCGCCCTTCCCAGCAGGTCCGCGGGGAGCGCTCGGCGGTGCTGATCCGAGAAGACGCCATTCGCGAGATTCGCGAGCGCGCCAGCATCACCGAGATCGTGTCCGACGTCGTCGCCATCAAGCGGCGGGGCCGGAGCGCGACGGGGCTCTGCCCGTTCCACACCGAGAAGACGCCGTCGTTCACGGTGAGCGAGGAGCGGGGCTTCTATCACTGCTTCGGCTGCGGCGAGCATGGCGACGTCTTCAGCTTCGTGATGAAGACCCAGTCGCTGCCGTTCCCCGAGGCGGTCCGCGTGGTCGCGCAGCGCTTCGGGCTGCCCGTCCCGACCGAAGCCTCGGGACCGCGCCAGCGCACCGAGCCGCTCATCGCCGTGAACCAGGCCGCCGCCGCCTGGTTCCGTGCTCAGCTCCAGGGTTCGCAGGGCGCGCGCTGCCGGAAGTACCTCGAGGAGCGCGGCATCACCGCGGCCTCGATCGAGCGCTACGGTCTCGGCTATGCACCGGCCGGCAGCGACGCCCTGGCCCGCCAGCTCCGCGCCGACGGCCAGTCGATCGACGACGCGCTCGCGGCAGGACTCGTCGGACGCAGCCAGGACGGGCGTCTCTACGATCGCTTCCGCGATCGACTGATGTTCCCCATCACCGACCTCGCGGGACGCACGATCGCGTTCGGAGGGCGCGTACTCCCCGGCGCGCCGGCGAGCGACAATCCGCCACCGAAGTATCTGAACAGCCCCGAGTCACCGCTCTTCAAGAAGGGCCAGACCGTCTACGGCCTCGCGCTCGCCCGCGATGCCATCCGCGCGCGCGACCGCGTCGTCGTCGTCGAGGGCTATCTCGACGTCATCGCGGTCGCACAGGCCGGAATCGGCGAGGTCGTGGCGCCGCTCGGAACCGCGCTCACCGTCGATCAGTTGCGCGTGCTGCGCCGCTTCACCGAGGGCGTCATCGCATGCTTCGACGGTGACGAGGCGGGCCGCCGCGCCGCCGCCCGTAGCTTTCCGACCTTCGTCGAGGCGGGGCTCTGGGGTCGGGGCGTATTCCTGCCCGCCGGCGACGACCCGGACACCTTCGTGCGGAGCCGTGGCGGCGACACCCTGGTGCGGGAGATCGAGCGCGCCGTCCCCCTCGTCGATGCGTACGTCGACAGCCTCGCCGGGACACGGCTCGACGCCGTCGGCCGGCGCGCCGACGCCGCGAAGGAGGTTGCGCGGGTGCTCCGTGGGGTCGACAACCCGTTCGAGCGCGACGTGCTGGCGCGCCTCGCGGCCGACCGCCTGGGCGTGCGCGAGCAGATGCTGCGCGGTGAGGTGACGCCGGCGGCCGCTCCGTCGGCCGCCGCTCGCGCGAGCGCGCCCAGCGTCGAGCAGCAGTTGGTCGAGCTGATGGCGCTCGAGCCGCGCCTCGCCGAGCGCGTTGGCGCGTCGGGCGTCATCGCCGAGTTCGAGGAGCCCACCTGGCGCGCGCTCGCCGAGTCGATCGTCGCTGGGGCCGCGACCGACGACCCGGCGGTCGCGATCGAGCGTCTGCCGCGCGATCTGCGCGACCGGGTCGTCCGCCGTTTGCTCGACGCCGAGCAGGACGATCGCGAGCGGGCACTCGCCGATTTGATCGGCGCCATCCATGCCCGCCGGAGCGGCCGCGCCCGCGGCGCGCTCATCGAAGCGCTGCGCGCGGCCGAAGCGCGCGGCGACGCCGCCGCCGCCCGCACCGCACAGGAAGAGCTCAACAGATCCCTGTCGGAGAAGAACCGCACATGAGGAGTCTCGCCGTGAGCATGAACGACGCGACCGGAGCCGCCGCGCTCCAACCCGAGCCGCTGCGCCTGCCGACCGAGGGCGTTCCGGATCCGACGGACGACGGGATCGAGCTGCTGACCCCGATCGACGACCTCGAGCCCGAGGAGGGCGCCGAGGCCGACGCCGAGGCGGCGGACGACGAGCCGGCTGCCGCCGCCGACGCCGACGGCGGCGAGGAGAGTACCCCGGGATTCGACCCGGTGCGGCTCTACCTGCGCCAGATGGCGCAGACCTCGCTGCTCACGCGCGAGGGCGAGGTCCAGATCGCGATGCGCATCGAGGAAGGGCAGCTCTCGATGATGCGCGCGGCGTTCTCGACGCCGCTCGCGCTGCGCTGCGTGCTGGACCTGGGCGAGAAGATCCGCGCCGGTGAGATGCGCGTCCGCGACCTCGTGAAGGACGAGCCGGAAGAGGACGGCGAGGTCGTCGAGGACGATGCTCCGCAGCGACGTCGCTTCCTGGCGCAACTCGGGCGCCTCAAGCGCGCCGTCGCCGAGCGCGACGCGTACCTGCACCGCGCGCTCGCCCGCAGCCGTCGCAAGCTGTCGCCGCAGAGCGTGGCCAAGCTCGAGCGACACGAGGCGCGCGTCGTGCGCGCGGTATGCGCCCTCGAGCTCGGGCGCCGGCAGAACGATCGCCTGATCGCCGAGCTGTGCCGCTCGGCCGAGCGCGTACGGGGCCTCCGCCGCCGGCTCTCGGGCCTGGTCGAGGACGTGGCGCGCGGCGTGCGCCACGAGATCCGCGAGATCGAGCAGCGGGTTGGCATGTCCGCGCTGGCGCTCGAGCGCATCGTGCGCGAGATCCGCTCCGCGGAGGTCCGGGCCAAGGGCGCCAAGCAGGAGCTGATCGAGGCCAATCTCCGCCTGGTCGTGTCGATCGCCAAGCGCTACATGCACCGCGGCCTGCAGTTCCTCGACCTGATCCAGGAAGGGAACATGGGCCTCATGCGCGCGGTCGACAAGTTCGAGTACCAGCGCGGCTACAAGTTCTCGACCTATGCCACCTGGTGGATCCGCCAGGCGATCACGCGTGCGATCGCCGACCAGGCCCGGACGATCCGGGTCCCGGTCCACATGGTCGAGACCATGAACAAGCTGCTCCGGATCTCGCGTCTGCTCGTGCAGGAGCTCGGGCGAGAGCCATCCGCCGAGGAGATCGCCGTCCGCATGGAGCTCACGCCCGACAAGGTGCGGCGCATCCTGCGCATCAGCCGCGAGCCGATCTCGCTCGAGACCCCGGTCGGCGAGGACGAGGACACCCACCTCGGCGACTTCATAGAGGACGACGCCGCGGTGGCACCAATCGACGCCGTCATCGCCGTCAACCTGCGCGATCAGACGACCCGCGTCCTGTCCTCCCTGACGCCGCGCGAAGAGCAGATCGTCCGCCTGCGCTTCGGCATTGGCGAGCGCTCGGACCACACGCTCGAAGAGGTGGGGGTGCGCTTCAACGTGACCCGGGAGCGCATCCGCCAGATTGAATCGAAGGCGCTGCGCAAGCTCCGCCACTCGAGCCGGTCGCGCTACCTCCGCAGCTTCTACGACGGCTGAGCCCTCGCCGGGAACGCCGGTCGAACGAGGCGAAACGCCGACGGGCCGCCCTTGCAGCCCGTCGCGTTCGGTGGTTCACTCCCTCCCGCCAGCGGGCCCATAGCTCAGGTGGTGAGAGCTGCCGGCTCATAACCGGTAGGTCGTGTGTTCGAGTCACACTGGGCCCACTGCTGGGGGAGGTCGCACGCCGTTGCCGTCGCAGATCGAGCTACTCATCCAGATTCAGCAAGTCGACCAGAACCTGCGTGAAAACACGCAGGCCGTCAGCTCCGGCGAGAGTCGCGTGACCGAGCTCGAGGAAGCCTATCAAGCCAAATCGACCGCCAACGAGCAGGCCCGCGCAACCGCGAGCGCGCTCGCCACGAAGCAGCGCGACCTCGAGGCGCGTCTCGCGGACGCCGAGTCCAAGATGAAGGATCGCCGCATGCGGATCACGCGCATCCGCAACGACAAGGAGCTCGGGCTCGCCAAGCGGGAGGTCGACCTCCTGAAGGACGAGATCACCGGCGTCGAGGCGGAGCTGCAGCAGGTCTACGAGCAGGTCGAAGCGGCGACGACGACACTCGCGGCGCTCGAGGGCGAGCTCAAGACGATCGCCGAGTCGCGCGAGGCCGAGGCCACGGCGCTGCGGGACACGATCGCCCGGCTGGGCGCCGACATCGAGCGCGATCGCACGCGCCGCGAAGCGCTGCTCGGAACGGTCGACGCCGAGCTCCGCCGTCGCTACGAGATGATTCTGTCGCGGCGCGGCGGCCTCGCAGTCGTGCCGGTGCGCGACGGGACCTGTCAGGGCTGTCGCATGCGCGTCCCGCCGCAGCTCTACAACCAGATCCAGCGCGGCGAGCAGGTGATCCTGTGTCCGAGCTGCCAGCGGATGCTGCACTGGCAGCCGCAGCAGGAAGAAGCGAGCGAGTGAACGTCGCCGGCGCGCGGTGCGCCGGAGGAGGTCGAGCAGCCGCGCGTCGCATTGCGCGGCGCGAGGAAAGTCCGGACTCCGCAGGGCAGGGTGGCCGTCAACGGCGGCGCCGAGCGATCGGCGGAAAGTGCCACAGAAAAGAGACCGCCCCGGACTCCGGTTCGGGGTAAGGGTGAAATGGTGAGGTAAGAGCTCACCAGGTCCGTTCGAGAGGACGGACGCTCGGTAAACCCCACCCGGAGCAAGACCGTGTAGGAGGGAGGTCCGGTCCGAAAGGGCCGGGCGCGGGTGGCCCGCCCGTTCCCTCGGGTCGGTCGCTCGATCCCCCGGGCAACCGGGGGACCAGACGAATGGCTGCTGCTTCCGCAGGTTGCGCGGAAGGACAGAATCCGGCTTACAGACCTCCTCCGGCGGACCGCGCGTGCGACCCTGGAACCCTTGTGCCGCAAGGGTTTCAGGATAATGGGGAAACTTCCTTGACAGCCCGGTAGCGAAGCGAGTATAGGGCCAACGTCCGTGGGGAATTCTGGGGTGGAGTGGTGGAGCGATAGGGCGGAGTGGTAGGAATGCCACGGTTGTCGGGATGGTCTTCCGAGGCACTTTCGAGCACGCGATCGACGACAAGGCACGTGTCGCCATCCCGTCCAAGTACCGTGAGGCGCTCTCCGGGCTCCAGGAAGAGCGCCTCATGGTCACGCGCTTCCGCTCCGGCGAGCAGCGCTGCCTCGACGTCTACCCGCTCTCGGCGTGGCGACAGCTCGAGGAGAAGATTCTCGCCATGCGGCGCTTCAACCCCGAACTCCAGCGCTTCAAGCGCGTGTACGTCAGCGGCGCACACGAGTGTGCGCTCGACGGCCAGGGTCGCATCCTGGTTCCGCAGCATCTCCGGGACTACGCGGGCATCAAACGTGACGTTGTGTTTACCGGCGAGATCGACATCTTCAAGATCTGGAGCCGCGACACATGGCGGCGCATCTTCGAACAGGACGAGGGCATCTTCGACCAGCCGGACGTGATGGATCGGTTGGGCCTGTAGCCGACGAGGCGCGGGTGACGGGTCACTCGCCGCAAGGCGAGAGTGAGGAGGCGAGGGGTGAGGGCGGCGAGCGCTGCGAGCAGACGTGGCGACGAGCCGCCGATGGCGAGTGACGGGACGGACATCGGGCCGGTGGGCGGAGCCCATGTGCCGGTGCTGGAGGGGCTTGTGGTGGGGGGGCTACGCCCCCGGCCGGGTGCCCGTCTCGTCGATGCCACGATCGGACTCGGGGGACACGCCGCGGCCCTGCTCCGTGCCGCCCCCGACGCCCTGCTCCTCGGCCTCGACCGCGATGCCGCCGCGCTCGACCGGGCGCGCGAGCGCCTGGCGAGCTTCGGAGAACGCGTCGTCCTGCGCGAGGGATCGTTCGCCGATCTCGAAGCGCACGTGGCGGCGCTCGGTTGGGACGGCGCCGACGCGATCCTCGCCGACCTCGGCGTGAGCTCCATGCAGCTCGACGATCCCGCGCGCGGGTTCAGCTTTCGCGCCGTGGGTCCGCTCGACATGCGGATGGGGAGCGGCGCTGCGCGCACCGCGGCCGAGGTGGTGAACGCCTGGGACGAGCGCGACCTCGCCAGCCTGCTGCGTGAGGCGGGCGAGGAGCCCCGGGCGCGGTCCATCGCCCGCGCGATCGTTCGGGCGCGGCCGATCGACTCGACGACAGCGCTCGCCGACGTGGTTGCGCGCGTCGTCGGCCGCGGCAAGCCCGGCCACCATCCGGCCACACGGACGTTCCAGGCGATCCGCATCGCCGTGAACGACGAGCTGGCGGCGCTGGATGCGCTGCTCGAGGACGGTTGGCGGCTCCTCCGCCCGGGGGGACGGATCGCGATCCTCGCCTACCACTCGCTCGAGGACCGTCGCGTGAAGGATGCCTTCCGCGGTTGGGCGACCGGCTGCGTGTGCCCGCCCGAGATCCCGCGCTGCGTGTGCGGCCGGGTCCCGCGCGCCCGGCTCGTGACGACCAAGCCGTTGCGGCCCGACGCGGACGAGATCGCACGCAATCCTCGCGCCCGCAGCGCCCGCCTCCGGATCGCCGAGCGCCTCGAGTCCTGACCATGGGCGCCATCACCGCCGTCGATCCCCGTCGGAGCCGCCGTCCCCGTACGCTCACCGTGCGCCGTCCGCTCGTCCGTCCCGAGATGGACCACCGCCGCCTCCTGCAGGCAATGCGACGCTGGCTCGTGCGGCGCACGATCGCGCTCGGCCTCGTGCTGGTCGCCCTGTGCCTCGCGCACGTCTGGCTGCGGCTCCAGGTCGTGAACATCGGCTACGATCTGTCCGACGCGCGCCAGATGCAGATGCGCCTCGAGCAGCAGCGCCGCGAGCTCGAGCTCGAGCTGGCGATGCTGCGCGATCGCACGCGGCTCGGCGAGCTGGCCACCAAGCGGCTCGGGATGCAGGAACCCGACAAGGGACAAGTCGTCGAGCTGCGATGAGCGGCCTCGCGGCGCGTCGGGCCCGCATCCTCGGGGTGGCGGGGCTCTTCGTGGTGATCTTCGGTCTCCTGCTCGCGCGGGCCGTCGACCTGACGGTGCTGCGCGGTCCCGATTTCGCGCGGCGTGCGACGCGGCAGCACCGTGGGATGGTCACCCTCGTCCCGCATCGCGGCGCGATCGTGGACCGCAGCGGCGACCTGCTGGCGTCGTCGTTGAACGTGCCGTCGATCTTCGTGCGGCCGCGCCAGCTGTCGGCGGGTGATCTCTCGCGGCTGCCGGCCCTGGCCAAGGCGCTCGGGCTCTCGTTCGCCAGCGTCCGCGCGAAGGTGAACGGCGGCCAACCCTTCGTGTGGCTGAAGCGGCAGGCGATGCCCCAAGAGGCCGAGGCCGTCTCGCGGCTCGGGATTCCCGCCGTCGGACAGATCGACGAGGCGCGCCGCTTCTATCCACACGGCCAGCTCGCGGCGCACGTGCTCGGCCTGGTAGGCGTCGATTCGCAGGGTCTGGGCGGGCTCGAGCGCCGCTTCGACAGGGTCGTGCGCGGAGAGGCCGAGAAGGTCGAGGTCTCACGCGACGCGCACGGGCGCGAATTCTTCAAGGGGGGCCTCGGCGACAATCCGCGCGAGGGCAGCGAGATCGAGCTCACGCTCGACGTTCGCGTGCAGTCGGCGGTGGAGCAGGAGCTCGCCGCCGGCGTCGCGGCCGCCAAGGCGCGGGCCGGCGCCGCGATCGTCATGGATCCCGCGTCGGGCGAGATCCTCGCGCTGGCGAACCATCCGACCTTCAACCCGAACGACCCCGGCGATCGGACCACGCGTGCGTGGAAGGAGCGTTCGCGCAACCGCGTCCTCACAGACCCCTACGAGCCCGGTTCGACGTACAAGGGCATTCTCGCCGCCGCGGCGCTCGACCGGGGCGTCGTCCATCCGAACGACCGCATCTTCTGCGAGAACGGCAGCTACCCCTACGCGAACCGCGTCATCCACGACGTCCACCCGCGTGGCTGGCTCACGATGGCGGAGGCGATCCAGTTCTCGAGCAACATCTGCGCGACGAAGATCGGCGAACGGCTCGGCAAGGAGCGCTACTTCCAGTACCTGCGGGACTTCGGCTTCGGGCAGCGCACCGGCATCGAGCTGCCGGGCGAGGAGCCCGGCCTCCTGCGCAACGTCAGCACGTGGGCGCGCATCGACCTCGCCACGCACAGCTTCGGGCAGGGCGTATCGGTGACGCCCGTGCAGCTCGTCGCGGCCTTCGGCGCCATCGCGAACGGGGGCATGCTCATGCGCCCGTTCCTGGTCCGGCGGGTCGTCGGCCCTGCGGGCGACGTGCAGCAGGAGACCCAGCCGGTCACCGTACGCCGCGTGATCAAACCAGAGACGGCGCGCATCGCGACCCTGATCCTGCGCCGGGTGGTCGAGGAGCGCGGGGGCACCGGCACCAAGGCCCACATCGACGGATACCCCGTTGCAGGAAAGACGGGAACCGCGCAGAAGGTGATTCCTGGTGCACGGGGGTATTCGGGCAAATTCATCGGCTCGTTCGTCGGGTTCCTGCCCGCGGACGCTCCGCGCGCCGTGATCCTGGTGATGATCGACGAACCCGCTGGCCGCGGCTTCGGCGGCACCGTCGCTGCGCCCGTGTTCAAAGAAATCGGGCGCGCGGTGATGAAGGCGATGGGCGTCGAGCCCGAAGGGCCCACCGACGTCGCTCCGCCGCCCGCCGGCGAGCCCGAGCCGGCGGTCGAGATGGCGGACGCCGAGCCCGACGCCGACCTGCCACCCGACGGCGTGCCGAGCTTCGTCGGTCTCTCGATGCGCGAGGCGGTGGCCCGCGCGCGCGACGGTGGGTTCACCGTGTCGCTGCGGGGCTCCGGCTACGTCGTCGCGCAGGATCCGCGTCCCGGACGGCCGCTCGCCGACGACCGACGCCTCGCGCTCGAGCTCAGCGCCGATCGCGACGCCGGTCTGCCGTGATGCGGCTCGCCGCGCTGGTCGACGGGTCCGACGTACGGCGCGTCGCGGGCTCGCTCGACGTGGACGTCTCAGGCCTCGCCATCGACTCGCGCCGCGTGGCGCCGGGCGACGTCTTCTTCGCGCTCGCGGGCGCGCGCACCGACGGGCGCCGTCACGTGGCCGAGGCGCTCTCGCGCGGCGCTCGCGCGATCGTCGGTACCGGGCCGATCGAGGCGGCGGGTACGGCGACGGTTCTGGAGAGCGCGAGCCCGCGCACCGTCCTCGCGCGAGCGGCGGCGCGGCTCGCCGGTGATCCGAGCGCGGCCATGACGCTCGTCGGCGTCACGGGCACGAACGGCAAGACGACGACGACCTACCTCCTCGAGGGCATCTGGCGCGCCGCCGGCAACGCCACCGGCGTCATCGGCACGATCGCGTATCGCTTCGGAGACGAGGCGCGGCCGGCGCCGCTCACCACGCCGGAGGCGCCGGAGATCCAGGGGCTCCTCGCCGAGATGCGGCGGGGCGGCATCACCCACGCGGTGATGGAGGTGTCGTCGATCGCGCTCGCCCAGGAGCGCGCGGCGGCGCTGCGCTTCGATGCCGG